>JAEEGK010009182.1_pt1 | contig 23167 bp, 16 predicted proteins | sample 8958771 | NCBI WGS metagenome assembly JAEEGK01 (sample SAMN16246547, study PRJNA631951) | gut metagenome | biome: gut microbiome; feature: rumen; material: SC-attached | host: Bos | place: Iran: Karaj | collected 2018-10 | reverse complement strand
TCAGACAGACGTTATTGCCCGCCTTGGGTTCCTCCTGATAATAGCTGTCAATGACCTGCCCATCCTCTGACCGGACGGTGACCCGAACGCCGTTGGTTCCATGGAGCTGTGACTCGAAGGCTTTTTCCACCCCTTCCAGACCAACGGACGCATTATAAGGATAGCCCTGTTCCCGATAATAGTCCTTATCATCCTTCTGGATCGGACCGATGCGGCCGAGAAGATGTGCGGCGTAGGCGGTATTGTACTGCCGGGCAGAATTGGTGACGATGTTTACTCCTGGGTATGTCCGCTCAGAGATGGCTGAAATCAGAGTGGTGTCCAGATCGGAGGAGAAAATGTATGTTCCGCCGTCAAACAGCTCCCGGCGCTCCAGTTCCCAACGAACACCGGCTGCTGTGCGCGCCTGGGCGGGAGAATAGGAGTCAGGTATCGCGTAGTGCCTGCGCATCCAGGTGAGAAGCTCGTCGGCGGTGGTGTCCTCCTCCAGCTCAAAGTGATCCAGATACTGCAGAAACGTCGATTGCCCATCCTGCAGATACTCGAAAGGAGCGTCCCTGGAAATGGGCATGGTATCCGTATACGCATAACCGGCGGCCTGAACCAGCTGGATGAGTCCCAGGATCGCTCCGTTGGGATCATCCCCTTCCACAAGACGCTTGCGTTCGATGGTCACATCCATGCTGACCCGATTGCTTACCAGGACGCGTCCATATCGGTCGAGGATCTCCCCCCGGGCGGCCGCTACCGTTTCCGTGCTGTAAACGGCGTTTCGGCTCTGCGCAGCATAATAATCTGTTTTCATCACCTGCAGATCATACAGCGCAAATAGGGCGACACAGGCGAGGATCATGGGCAATGCCACCAGGAGAGCGCTGCGTCCGCGAAAGATATTTGTATTCCGTTTCATGGCGTATTTCAGGCAGGAGAAAACCTGTACTCCTTAAAATGTGGTTTTTCTTCGGGCGGCCCTGATCGGCCGCAAAGCCCAACGGACGGAAAGATAAGCGGGAATGAAAAAGGGAAGTGTGATCAGCAGCTGCTTCAGGGATGCCAGCAGAAGGACCCTCCAGGGGGTGGGGATCAGCATGGAAAAGAGAACGGCCTGGATGCAGGTACACAGAATAAGGCCGATCAGCCCGAGCAGCAGGAAAGAGGGAAACCCTCTGGCCATAATGAACTCTCCCAGGAACCCGGAAAAGAACCCCATCACCGTCAGCAGAACGGTAAACAGAAGGACGGAATCACCCAGCGAACTGTCGCAGATGATGCCGGCAAACAGACCGATGCAGCCGCCCCATATGCCGCCGCCGAATAAACCGGCAGCCACCGCCAGCAGGGGAAAACACAAAGGGACGACGCCCCAGAGACGGAAACGGGCAAGAAGGATCACCTGCAGAAGATAGAACACAAGCAGGATCAGCGCTGTGCGCAGGGCACTGCGGAGTATCTCAGTCCGCATCGTTTTCCTCCTCGTATCCCCTGATCACGAAGACCTGCCGCAGGGAAGCCAGCTCAACGGCCGGATCCATGATGCCGTATTCCGTGAATCCCCCCTGATCCAGACGAAGATCAGCCACCGTGCCGATGACCAGCCCGGAAGGATAGACCCCTCCGCTGCCGGTGGTCAAAACCGTGTCGCCGATGATCAGGACTCCCGCATCCTGCAGATAGGTGAGCTTGAGACGCCCTTGTGACATCAGGGCGAAGTCTCCGGCCGCAACGGCGGTGATCCCGGCTGTTTCCATGCGGGCCGCAACCGCGCTGCGCGGATCCAGCAGGGTGCGTACAGTGGAGGAGTACCTGCCGCATTCCGTCACGATGCCCACCAGATAGCCGCACTCTGTGATCACACAGTCACCGGCCTCGATGCCATCCCGGCTGCCTCGGTCGATATTGAATGCGCTGCTCCAACTGGAGGTAGACCAGGATATGAGGTTGGCGTCCACCATGGCATAGTCCATGTGAGCGCGCTGCAGATTCAGCAGGGTGCGCAGGCGCTCGTTTTCCTCGTTGGCATCCTGACTGCGCCGCACCTCGTTCGCCATTTCCGCGATCCGGGCTTTGAGCGCGGCATTCTCTTCCTTCAGCTGGTCGTAATCATGCATATATCCATATATGTCTTCCAGCTTGGCAACCCCGCTGCCAAGCAATTTATCCACCGGGGACAGGGCAGCCTGCAGGAACTGAGACAGGGGAGAGGCGCCCCCCAACAGTCTGCCGATACCCGTAAGCAGGAGGACAAGTACCAGAAGGATCAATACGACTATGCCTGCGGTCTTGAAGAATTTAGCCATTTTTACCCCAAAGCCGGATGCCGAAGGCAGCCAGCAGCTTTCCCAGCCCGCACATCGGCAGGCCGACTACAGTGTAAAATTCCCCTTCGATGCGTTCCACGAACAGGGCGGCGAGGTCCTGCGCGCCGTATGCCCCGGCCTTGTCCAGCGGACTGCCGGTGGCGATATAAGCTTCGATTTCCGGATCTTCCATGGGACGGAACCAAACGTCCGCCGCAGCGGTGTCCCACAGCTCCCGGTCATCCTGGATCAGCGCCATTCCGGTATAGACCGTATGCTTTTTTCCCGAAAGGGCATGAAGCATGGCGGAGGCTTCCGCAGCGTTTTTCGGCTTGCCCAGGATCTTTCCTTCCAGGCAGACTATGGTATCGGCACCCAGTACCAGTGAACCTTTTGGCGCGCGGGAGGCGCTGTCCCTTGCTTTGCTCAAGGCCACCATGGCTACGGCTTCGTCAACGGGAAGGAGGGGATCCAGGGGAGCTTCTCCGCAGGCGGGAAGAACAGTCAGGTCAAACAGTCCCAGCATCTCCAGAAGATCCCGTCTTCTTGGAGAAGCGGAAGCCAGAACTAATTCGGTTCTCTTCATAATATCCCTTCATCTTTGCATTGGGTACATAGGTGTTCAGGCCCAGATAACGTTCAGCGACAGAAAAGCATTCCCTGGCATTTTCCGTAGTGAAAGCCAGATGGAGACAGCGAACGCCAAGGGTCTTCAGCTCCTTGAGACGGTCCCCGAGAAAGAGCTTGTCCGCGCTGAACAGGATGCTGCGGCAGCCTCCGGTGCGCTGTATCGGATACAGGCGTCCGGCTTTATCCAACAGACCGCAGGCCTTGTGGCAGTCGCAGCTGCCGCCGGCCGCTTTGATGAGGCAGGTTTCGGAGCTGAGCAGCGGAACGCGGCCATAGGCATAAAGCTCGGTATCAAGGCATTTGGAAAGCTGCCTCAGCTGACTGAAGCTCAGTTCGGGAGAAAGGGTGGCAGAACTGGCGCCGCCGTCCTGCAGGACCCGCAGCGCCCAGTCGTTGCTTACTGCGAGACCGATGCCGCAATGGATCCGAAAACCCAGGATCCTGGCGGGCCCAAGCTGGCTGAGGGAATGGATCTGAACATCTTCGATATGCAGCTGCTTCAGCGTGCTGAGACTGCGATAGGTATCCACAGCGTCTGCGTCAGGCACGAGCGGAGGCAGAACGGCGCAGATCCGGGTATGTCCGTTTTCCCAGAAGGGAGTGATGATGGAAGGATCTTCTTCCAGGACCTCTATCGGTACATGGAGATACAGCGGTTTCAGCGCCGCAAGCGCGGGGGAAAGCTGCGTGGCTTTTCGGATGGATATGGATAACTCCGGGTTTGTATAGGCGCTTTCGCACCGAAGCAGAGGAGGAAGCGGAGCCGTTTTGGGAGGAGGCGTCTCAGCACGCTGCTCCATCAGACGATCCAGCACGGCTTTGCGGACCCGACTGACGTCCAGACTGGACAGACTGAGTCCGGGTTCGGCAGAAACATGGGCCTCGGTGCAGTAAAACGGAGTTCCCAGGGTGTTATACAGCTGTGTGCGCAGCAGCGCTTCGGTAAGCTCTCGCTTCCCGGAGCGGGACGCCTCCGGGACCGCACCCGAGAAGGCGGCTATATGGCCTTCCCGATCCTCTGCACGGAGCTGGATCGGAAGACCGCTCCGCAGCATGGCGTACATGGTCACAGGCACACGCTGCGGTTCTTCCGCCGTATTCTGAAAACGCTGTGCCGGAGGGATGCGCTTGGCCTTGACGGGCTGGTCGTTTGCCAGAAGTGCATCCTCGGGAACACCGTTGAAATAAGCGTCGCTGACCTCTTCCGGGACGTAGCGGCGGAGAAGGGAGTAAATATCATTGCCGTCAGGCGGCTTGCGGTCATGAAGAAGGCGGTAGAACAGATTGGTGAATGCGGCGGTGAAGTCCGCATTCCGCTCTTCGGCGGCAAGAGTGACCGCACTTACGCCCAGCTGTTCCAGTTCTTGCAGGTGTTCAGCCAGAAAGACGGGGCGGAGCGCGGGACGAAAACCGTCAGAACGGGAAGCGTAGCCAAAGCTCTCCAGGCAGGCTCGGGTACAAACGGAGGAGGAATCGCTCCCCTTTATGCCAAAACTGGCCAGCCGGCAGGGAAGCCCGCAGCTGACGCAGGCAAATCCGAAGACCAGGACTTCACTCTCGATGGGGCAGCGATGCAGGATCCGTTCGATCCCATCCCGACTGAGCTGCGGAGGAAGAAGCAGCCGCGATGCGCCGAGTTTGGCCGCAAGAGCCGCTCCGGTGCTGTCGTGAACAGACATGGCGTCGGAAGCGAAAACGGCGGTTTCAGGCATGCGAATGCGAAGCGCGCGAAGCAATCCGAGATCGGAAACACTGAAGGCGGAGACGCCCATGGCGGCAAGCCGCAGGGCGGCATCAACCGCACCGGGAAAACGCTCGGCCGGGACAGGCAGATCCATGGCCGCACAGATCCGCACACCCCGAGGAAGACAGTACGCAGCCGCCTCACGGAACTCTTCCTCAGACAGGCTTCGGCTGCCTGCCCGGCAATAATTCCGGAGTCCGATGCGCACCATATCTGCCCCGCCGAGCACTGCGGCTCGGAGCGCGGCTGTGTTTCCCACACAGGTCACCAGTTCCATCGTCATGCTGTCCTCCCGGAGAATGGCTACTATATCAATATATTATACCATGTGAATCCTGTATTTGAAATACCTTTTTACAGGAGTTTTCCGGCAAGCCGGCCGGAGTTCTGCCCGGTAAAAAACAGATCCGGAGAGGCTTCTCTCCGGATCCGGTATGCGCAGGATATCTGTTTTGCCCAAGCGGATCAAACCCCGCCCTGCTGCTGGCCTTGCGCATCTTCTCCCAACGCGGAAAATGCACTTCCCGCCAGGCCGTCCCGTTTGAGCATGGTCTCCAGAACGTCGATATCGCTGTCCACATCCATGGAGGTGGAAAGATAAAGTGCGTCAAGCTGCCGCTGATAAGCATCGATGAGCAGATCAGCCGCGCCTTCGATCCTGTCCCGGGTCTTGCTGAGATTTTCGCCCTGGTATTCCTTGCTTTCAATATCCCCATAGCTGTTCAGCAGTTTCAGAGTCTGAGGAAAGTAATAGTTCAGAAAGGTTCCGATTTTAGGACGCTTCTTCGGATCCTCCCGGACTGCGGCAAAGATAGATGAAGTGAGTCCGCGGATCTTCAGGGCTTTCTGCTGCATTCCGGGCTCGCGGATGCGCTGCACGCTCCTGTCAAGTTCCATGAGCAGAAGCTGATATTGATCCTTGCCCTCCGGACTTGCTTCTGCAGCCTTCTGCAGCTGAACTTCGGCTTTGACGGGATCGATGATCAGCACATCCCGGGATTTATCAAAATACGCAGCTTCACCAAAATACCCTCTATCCACCATGTCGTCCAGATCTTTTTCGAGATCCTTTGGTTTGCGTCCCACGGCGGCTGCCAGAGAATTCAGGTCTATGCTGGCTTTATCGCCCACTACTTTGACGCAGTTCTGGTAATCCTGTTCCTTGCGGCCTTTTTTCCACGAGGCAAAGAGCATGCCTCCGCCTCCGAGAGCGATGGCGACAGATTCCAGCACCCGCCAAAGGGCGCCTCTGCTGAGCGGTTCAAAAACGGTAAGCACACCGGCCGCCAGAAGCAGCCAGCCAAAAATGATCAGCAGAGTGCGTCCCTTGCCGATCCGGGCCACAGGATCCTTCTGCTTCGTCTCCGGCTCAGCCTGCTTCCCGCCGTCCTGCGTGCTTTGCTGTGTCTGCGCATGCGCCTGCTGCGGATGGAACGGCTGGGCCTGCTGCTCCGTATGGATGCCCTGACGGGCGGCGCGGGATTTTGAAGAGGAATTGGCCTGGGGCATCAGAGGATCGAACCGGGCGGTATCCTCCCGGTGTTCCTCCACTTTGCTGAAAAGCTGCATCAAAAGCTTGGAGATGACGTCGTTCCCGCTCAGACGCATGATCAGCAGGATCACGCCCGCAGGCCAGAATGCACTCAACAGGATCACGTTGATGATCCACGAGAGCACACCGATATTGTTTTTATCCGGTTTCTTCTCTTTCATAACTGCGCTCCTGCTGCCGTCAGCGGGTCGTGCCCGGGATCGATGCTATCAACTGCTGATTCTCAGATCCTGGGGCCGGCCTGGATGATAGCTTCCGGCATGTTTCCGTATTGTTCGAAGTTGCGGCGGAAGTTTGCGGCCAATTCCCTGGCTGCGGCTTCATAGGCTGCTTCGTCCTGCCAGAGGGCGTGCTGATCAAGAAACTCGTCCGGTACGCCGGGGCAGGTTTTCGGATAGTGAAGTCCAAATATGGGATCTTCGGTGAACTCGCATTTTTCCAGATCGCCGTTCAGAGCGGCGGTCACCATGGCGCGGGTATAGCGGAGCTTCATGCGGAAGCTGCGTTCGCTGCCGTAACGGCCGCCGGCCCAGCCGGTATTGACCAGATAGACGTTCGTCTTGTGGGTGTCGATCCGCTGACCCAGCATTTCCGCATAAACGGAGGGATGGAGAGGCAGGAAAGGCGCTCCGAAACAGGTGGAGAAGGTAGCCTGAGGCTCGATGATCCCCCGTTCCGTACCGGCGACCTTGGCGGTATACCCGCTTACATAGTGATACATGGCCTGCTCCCGGGTGAGCTTGGAAATGGGGGGCAGCACGCCGAAAGCATCGGCTGTAAGGAAGATCACGGTTTTCGGGTGTCCTCCCATACCGGGGATCACGCAGCCGGGGATGAATTCGACCGGGTATCCCACCCGGGTGTTCTCCGTCAGTGCGGCGCTGTCAAAATCCAGCTCCCGGGTTTCCGGATCCATGACGACATTTTCCACCAGAGATCCGAAATGGATCGCGTCCCAGATCTGCGGCTCATTTTCCTTGGAAAGCCGGATGCATTTGGCATAGCAGCCGCCTTCAATGTTGAAGACGCCCGTTTCGCTCCAGCCGTGTTCGTCGTCGCCGATGAGCCGGCGGCTGGGATCGGCGGAAAGAGTGGTCTTGCCTGTGCCGCTCAACCCGAAGAAAATGGCGGTATCCCCATCGGGCCGCAGGTTTGCGGAACAGTGCATGGAAAACACGCCCTGTTTCGGCAGAACGTAATTCATCACAGAGAATACGCTTTTTTTGATCTCACCTGCATACCGACTTCCGGCGATAAGGACCAGTTTGCGGGAAAAGCTGATGATAATGGCGGCTTCGGAGTGGACCCCGTCCAGTTCAGGCTGACAAAGGAATCCGGGTGCCGCGATCACGGTAAAACCGGGGATATAGTTCTGAAGCTCTTCCCGGGTGGGGCGGACAAGCAGCTGGTGGATGAAAAGGTTCTGGCTGGCCAGCTCATTGATGACCCGCACGGGAAGCCTGTGGGCGGGATCCGCTCCGGCAAACCCGTCGAATACGAACAGTTCCCGGCCCTGGAGATAGGCGCAGGCTTTTCCCAGAATGGAATCGAAACGTTCGGGAGAAATAGGCACGTTGATCTTGCCCCAGTCGATCTCATTATGGATCTCCGGCTCGTCTACCACGAAGCGGTCGTCAGGGGAGCGGCCGGTATACTTCCCGGTCTCCACCACAAGCGCGCCGGTGCTGCTCAAGCAGCCCTCTCCGCGCGCTACGGCTTTTTCGACCAATCTGGCAGGTTCCAGATTGCGATATATCTCTTTGGGATTCAGGATTCCCAGATCCTGCAGGAAATTGTTCATGAAAATTCTCCTTTCAACGGGAAAAGACTGCCGGATGATTTCAGCATATTGCTCCCTGTATCATATTGATTCGTTGATCCAGATGGTCTTGCACATACATCACATATAATACATCAAGCTCCCGTACAATAGCAAGAAAAATCGAATGAGAAGCCTTTGAATCGCCTGGCCCCTGCCCGGCTCCTCAAGGGGCGGGCGGCCGCTGTGATTGAGAGACTGCCTTGAAACTTTCCTGACGCTTTTTGGGGAAATGGGCTTTTCTAGTGAAAAGATGCGTGATATAATACATTGTCATATAATTGATACAGAGGGAATCCTTCGGACGACCTCGGCTTAGGAGCATGGTATGAACGATATAGACCGGCAGGACGAGAGCCGGATCGAAGGCAAGAATGCGGTGATCGAAGCGCTGAGGGCCGGACGGGCGCTGGACAAGGTCTATCTTGCCCGGGGCGAGCAGGATAAGGCGCTGCGGTTTATTGCCCAGAAAGCAAAAGCACAGGGAGCTGTGATTTCCGAGGTGGACCGGCATAAGCTGGATGCCATGAGCTTTACCCATGCCCACCAGGGGGTGATCGCCGTTGCCGCCCTGCGTGAGTATGATACCCTGGAATCCATTCTGGAGCTTGCGGAATCACGGGGGGAGAAACCGCTGGTGGTGATTTGCGATGAAATCACCGATCCGCATAATCTCGGCGCGATCATCCGTACAGCCGAAGCGGCAGGCGCGCACGGGGTCGTGATCCCGAAGCACCGCAGTGCAGGTATCACTGCCATTGTGGAAAAGACCTCGGCCGGAGCGGTTGAACACATGGCTGTTGCTCGGGTGCCGAATCTCAGCGCAGCCCTGGAGAAACTGAAAAAAGCCGGGCTCTGGGTATTCGGAACGGCTGCGGAGGGGGACAGGAGCCTTTGGGAGGCTGACCTGGCGGAAGGCACGGTCATTGTGATCGGATCGGAAGGTACGGGCATGTCCCGAATGACTCGGGAATCCTGCGATTTTCTGGTTTCCATCCCCATGCACGGAAAGGTGTCCTCTCTCAACGCCTCTGCGGCAGCTGCCGTAGTATTGTACGAAGCGGTGCGTCAGCGCAGCAATAAAACCAGATGAATTGAGGAAGCTGCTATGTCTGAGCTGGATCAGACAAAAGTGAATATTCCGGAGGAGCCCGAAGAGGAATTCACCCTGGAGCAGATCCTGTCGGAGTATAAATCCGAAGCCTTCATGCGCGATGAACGAAAGCTCTCCAAGGATAAACTGGAGGAGCAGGCAGAACAGATCATTGCGGAATTGCGGAGGGAACTGGACGGGTCATCGGCGGAAGAGGAGCAGGCGGCTGAAGCTTCGGAAGCAGAAGCGCAGGATGCGGCTGAAACCTTGGAGAACATACCGGAAGTTGACCCGGATGCACTCTGGGATGCGATCGTAAAAGCGACTGCCTCGGCAGAAGCGGCGTCTTCCGCTGAAGAACCGCAGCAAATGCCGGAGCAGGAGATGGAATCTGAAGTCGGTCCGGAGCTGCAGCCGGCGTGTGAATCGGAAGCGGAAGCAGAACCGGTCCCGGATGCAGAGCCGATCCCGGAACCGGAACCGGTTTGGGAATCAGAACCGATCCCGCTCCCGGAGAATGAATCGGAAGAGGACCCGGAAAAGACAGCTGAAGAAGAAGCGCTTCGTCTAGCTGAAGAGGAAGCAAAAGCGGCCGCACTTGCTGCCGAAGCGTTAAGGAAACGAGAAGAAGAACAGGCGCTTCGGGAAAAAAGAGAGCGGGAACGGGAGGAGCTTCGCAAACACAGAGAAGCTGAGAAGGAAGAAAAGCGCAGACGCAGAGCTGCGGAACGGGAAGAACTACGCAGACGCAGGGAAGAGGAACGCAAGGCAAAAGCGGAAGCAATCCGGCAGGCAAAACAGGAATGGCTGCAGCAAATGGCGGACCTCGGGCCGTCAGAAGCTGCGGAAAAATACGCCTCCGGCATCCCCGGACTTCAGCGGCGTACTATATTGGCCTTTCTTCTGTGTGCGGCGATCTGTTTCATCACCCTGCTGGGCGGGCGCGAGAATACGTCGATCGCTCTTCTGCGGGAGAAGAACACGGTATACATCATTCTTCTCGTAATTCAGGCGGCTGTAATGGCCTGCGGCTGGGAGATATCAGCACGGGGGATCAAAACGCTGGCGTCAGGAAAACCCGGCTTTGAAACCCTTGTCCTGTTTGCGAATCTGGCCGCGCTGGGAGACGGGCTTTGGTCCATGCTGGGAACCGGGACCCCGGTCGGACTGCCGTATAATGCTTCCGCTGCGCTGACAACAGCTTTTGCGCTTCTGGGTACCCGAATGGGCCGTACCGCCTTGCGAGATTCTTTCCGCACCATGCGGGGAGCCAAAATACCCACCGTTGTGCAGGCGGAACCCGCGCAGACGGATCTGGGGCCGGTGATCTCCAAACATCTTGGCGGATACCGCGGGTTTATTGCCAGAATGATTCAGCAGGATCCGGTGGACGAGCTCTATCGCCGGATCAGCCTGCTGCTTATCGTCCTGTGCGTGCTCCTGGCGCTTCTTGCGTCGATCGTTTCGGGAAACGGCGCATGGCTTCACACCATGGCAGGTCTTGCTATTGCCTGCGCATCCTGTACGGCGCTTTTGGCCTACCATCGCACATTTTCCCTCATCGCCCGCCGGCTTGCCGGCAGAGGAGCTGCCATTGCAGGCTGGAGCGGCGCAGAGGAGATCCGTGCGGGAGAAGGATTGGTCCTGCGGGACGGGGATCTGTTTCCGGAAAAAACCGTAAGCATAACCGGTATGAAAGTTCTGTCCGGTACCAGGGTCGAGCAGATCATCTCCTATACGGGCAGTATGATCATCGCCTCCGGCTCCGGTCTGTCCAAAGCGTTCGATGAACTCATGAGACAGTATGCGGCGCCAACCCGGCGCACGGACGACTTCCTGTATGACGCAGACGGCGGCTTCAGCGCCAACATCGCGCAGGACAGAGTGTATATCGGAACCGGCGCCTATATGAGTCTGAAGGGGATCCAGATCCCGGCGAATATTGATGTAAACGGCGCGATCTATACGGCGGTGAACGGCAAACTCTGTGCGCTGTTTATTATAGCGTATTCTCCGTCTGACGTTGTGCGTTCGGCTCTGACCTCTCTGAATCGCAGCAGACTCCGCCCCATTTATGCGGTACGGGATTTTGACATTACCCCGGCTATGATCAAAAGCAAATTCCGCCTCAGCGGGAATGAAGTTACTTTCCCGCCTGCGGAGGACCGATTCCGACTGTCTGCAGATGCGGGCCAGGGTGAGCAGGAGCCTCCTGCGGCGATTATGACAAGGGAAGGCGTGAACCACTATATTGAGGTCATCCGGTGCGGAAGACGTATGGTCAAGGCCGTGCACAGATCGACGGCCATGACGCTGATCGGTACTGTGCTGGCTGTCGGGATCATTGCCCTGGCCTCGGCAAGAGGGGCATTCAACAACATATCCGCCTGGAACCTGATCGTGTTCCAGCTGGGCTGGACGGCAGCAACGCTGCTGATTTCCGATAACGCGGACGGCGACCGTTAACCTGTTCCGTCTTCCCGAGAAAAAGACTTGTATTTTTCCCTGCGCTCATGTATAATTTTAAAAGTTTGCAGATTCTAATAAGGAGAGGAAATTCATGTCAGATAAGATCCGCAATATTTGTCTGCTGGGCCATGGCAGCACCGGCAAGACCAGCTTGGCCGAGAGCATCCTTTACCTCACGGGAATGACGGACCGGCTCGGCAAGGTGGTGGAAGGCAACTCCACCTGCGACTATGACGCTGAAGAAGTCAAGCGCCAGATCAGCATCTCCACCTCCACCGTCTATGCCAACTACAACAAGATCAAGATCAACATTCTGGACACTCCCGGTTTCTTCGATTTTGCCGGCGAAGTTCAGGAGGCGCTGCGGGTAGCGGATGCGGGCATTATCTGCGTCACTGCCAAGGACGGGATCAACGTCGGCACCGAAAAAGCATGGAAATCCCTTACCCAGGCCGGCAAGCCCCGCGCCATCTATATTTCCAAGACGGATGAAGAGCATGCGGATTACGACCGTACCTTCAACCAGCTGCGCGAACGCTTCGGCAATTCCGTCTCCGCTCTGGCTATGCCTGTGGTGGAAGGCGAGAAGGTCACCGGCATCATCGACGTCGTCACTAAAAAGGCTTACCGTATCGAAGGCGGAAAACGGACGGAGATCCCGGTCCCTGCCGCGGAAGCCGACCGTCTGAACGAGCTCAACGAGGAGCTGGTTGAAAATGCGGCCGGTACCAGCGAAGAGCTGATGGAGAAGTATCTGGATACCATGGAACTCTCCCTGGATGAGGTCTATGGAGCCCTGAGCGTCGGCATCCGGGATGGTGACATCTGCCCGGTGTTCTGCGGAAGCGCCATGAGCGGACTGGGTACCACTGTCCTTCTGGACGCCATCGTGAATTACTTCCCCGGCCCCCGGGAAGAAGGCAAGGAACTGGATCCTGATGCTCCCGCCAAGGCGATCATCTATAAGACCATTTCCGACCAGTTCGGCAAGTTCAGCCTTTTCAAAGTTCTGGCCGGCAAGGTCACTCCTGATATGACTCTGGTCAATGCCCGCAGCGGGGCCAACGAAAAGCTGGGCCATATTTATGTCATGCAGGGCAAGAAGAATACCGAGGTGCAGGTCATCGAATGCGGCGATATCGGCGCTGTGGCCAAGCTGACTGACAGCAAGACCGGCGATACCCTCTGCGCCGCGTCCAAGGTCGAAGCCGCTCCCGGGATCGAGTTCGCAGAACCCTGTTATTCCATGGCCATCAGCCCCAAGGTCAAAGGTCAGGACGACAAAGTCGCTCAGGGCCTCAACCGTCTGGCCGAAGAAGACCCCACTTTCAGCCTGGAAAACAACGGAGAAACCAAGCAGCTGGTCATTTCCGGCGCCGGCGATATCCATCTGGATGTGCTCTGCTCCAAGCTGAAGAACAAGTTCGGCGTAGAGGTGGTCCTTTCTCCTGCCCGCGTTCCTTATCGGGAGAAGATCCGCAAAAAGTATGAAGCCCACGGCCGTCACAAGAAGCAGACCGGCGGTCATGGCCAGTTCGCAGACGTAAAGATCCGCTTTGAGCCTCAGACCGAACAGGAAGACATGATCTTTGCAGAGGAAGTGTTCGGCGGCAGCGTGCCCAAGAACTTCTTCCCCGCGGTGGAAAAGGGCCTGCGGGAATCCTGCGTAAAGGGCGTGCTGGCGGGTTACCCCATGGTTTATCTGAAGGCCACTCTGTATGATGGCGATTTCCACCCGGTGGATTCCTCCGAAATGGCCTTTAAGACGGCCGCCAACCTGGCGTACAAGGAACTGGTGAATGCCAGCCCCGTGATCCTGGAACCCATCGGAACTCTTACCGTTACGATTCCCGACTCCTACCTGGGCGATATCATGAGCGATATCAGCTCCAAGCGCCGGGGAACCGTGCTGGGCATGAACGCCCATGACGGCATGCAGATCGTCGAAGCTGAGGTTCCTATGGCGGAGATGAGTTCCTATACCATCGACCTCCGCTCCATGACCCAGGGCCGCGGATCCTTCGTTCTGAAGTTCGCCCGGTATGAGGAAGCTCCCGCCATGGTTCAGCAGAAGATCATAGAGGAAGCAAAGGCTCTGGCAGAGAACGAATAAGACCAACCAGGATCCATTTAAATCATCGGCACCGGCCCCCCAGGGAGCCGGTGCCTGTGTATGCGGGAGGCGAAACGATTGGTTGAGATCTGCAGGATCGATCCTGCTCATGGACAGGATGCTCAGTTGAAAAACGAACCTTTTACCCTGTGGGGCAGAATGATCCCGGCGCTTCATGACGGGGTGTGGTCGTACCGGACAGAACGGTTTGCGGAAGAAAAGGAAATGTGTTTTCCCGACGAACCATACGATCTGGAAAAGGAAAAGGGCATATTCCTGGGAGCTTATGAAGATGGCGCCTGCATCGGTCTTGCCGTGCTGCGGCGTCATATGTTCCGGTATCTTTATCTGGATGACCTGAAAGTATGCCGGGATCGGCGGAGAAGCGGCGTGGGCGGAAGGCTCATTCAGGCCTGCATGGAGGAAGCGCAGACCCTGGAAATGATTGGAATCTACACGGTGGGGCAGGATAACAATCTGTCCGCGTGCCTGTTTTACATCAGCCAGGGGTTTTCCATCGGCGGTTTTGACAATCGGGCCTATCGCGGTACGATCCAGGAGGACAAGGCGGATATCTATTTCTATCGGGATCTGGAATAGAATGAAGAAGGGCGGCACATGTGTGCCGCCTTTCTTTGTGAGTAAACCGTAAGCCGGGTTCTGTACGGACATTTTCATGTCCGCGGCAGTCATCTATCTTGGCGCAGCGTTGCCGCTGCGCTCCAGCCACCTCCTTGGGGACGGCCGGGCAGGCCTGTTGTCCCCACTGCCACGGTGTTGCTGCGGATAGAGTTTACATGAACGGGCACTTCCGAGCCGTTCCGTGGGCTCTTACCCCACGTTTCCACCCTTGCCGCCCGGACGGACGGCGGTATCTCTCTGTTGCACTTTTCCTGAAGTCGCCTTCGGCGGCCGTTAGCCGTTATCCTCGCCCTGTGCAGCCCGGACTTTCCTCACATCCCCGCTTTCGCAGCGGATGCGCGACTGCCCTGTTTGCTCACAGCGGCATTGTACTCTGCCGGGGGAAGACTGTCAAGGCCGTCAGGCGGGGAGGATTGCATTTGCCCCGGTGCTGGGCTATAATGATCAATAGATATTCGGAACACATTAACAGTTGCGGGGAAGTGAAAAGATGAATCTGAAAGACTACCTTGACGGCCTCCGGGGAAAACGGGTGGCCGTTCTTGGCATGGGGATCAGCAATGAACCGCTGGTCAAGCTGCTTGCTGCAGAAGGACTTGAAGTTACGGTCAGAGATAAACGCGAACTTCCGCCTATGGATGGAGTGAAAACGATCACCGGTCCGGATTATCTTCGGGATCTGACAGAGGATGTGGTGTTTCGCACGCCCGGTATCCGCCCGGATCAGATCCCTCTGAAGCCCGGCGCAGTGCTCACCAGCGAAATGGAGGCTTTTTTTCAGCTCTGTCCATGCCCTGTCTTTGCCATTACCGGCAGCGACGGAAAAACGACGACAACGACCATCCTTTCCGAACTCCTGAAGGCTGCGGGGAAGACCGTTTGGCTGGGCGGCAACATCGGCCATCCGCTTCTGGATCAGGTAGATCGGATCAGCCCGCAGGATTGCGCTGTGGTTGAACTCTCCTCCTTCCAGCTTATGAGCATGTCCATGAGCGCTTCCACAGCCATTGTGACCAATGTACAGCCCAACCACCTGGACTGGCATCGGGATATGGATGAATACTCTCAGGCGAAGAAGAACGTATTCCTACATCAGGATAAAAACGGTTTGCTGGTGCTGAACGGGGACGATCCCGTATCCTCTGCCTATGCGGCCGAGGCCTCGGGCAAGGTGCGCTTTTTCAGCCGCCGTACAAGACAGCCGGAAGGGTGCTGGTTCGATGGAGAGACGGTGTGGTTCGGGGATCATCCTCTGCTGAGGCGAGAGGAGATCAAATTGCCAGGTCTGCACAATATCGAGAACTATATGGCGGCTTTTTGCGCCGTTTACCCCCTGGTGGGCGAAGCGGTCTGCCGCCAGGTCGCCGGCAGCTTTGGCGGGGTGGAGCATCGTCTGGAGTTGGTGCGGGAAAAGAATGGAGTTCGGTACATCAATGATTCCATCGCTTCCAGCCCATCCCGGACCATTGCCGGTCTCCGGGCCCTGGAAGGACAGCGCCTCGTCCTCATCGCAGGGGGATATGACAAGCATATCCCCTATGCCCCATTGGGAGCGGAGATCCCCGGCAGAGTGCGGGCTCTGATCCTGACGGGACCTACCGGTCCCAAGATCAGGGAAGCCGTCCTGGCAGCCGGGGGAGAGATGCCGCTGATCCTGGAGGAAGCGGATTTCCGCCAGGCGGTCCTGACCGCTGCAAAGACAGCAGAACCGGGGGAAACGGTGCTTCTCAGTCCGGCCAGTGCTTCCTTTGACGCATTTAAAAACTTTGAGGAGCGCGGAGAGACCTTCAAAACGATCGTAAATGAACTCTGAGATAAGGAGAATATCATGCGGATTGAAGAATATACCCGGCAGCTCTGCCGGGAAAGCGGTCCATCCGGCTATGAATCAGCGGTAACGGATCGGGCCGAGGAACTGATGCGCCCCCTGGTGGACGAGGTGCACCGGGACGTGATGGGCAATCTGTTTGGAATCCGCCGCTGCGGAAAACCAGGAGCGAAACATCTTCTGCTTGATGCCCATCTGGATGAAGTGGGCTTTATCGTGACCGAGATCACCGACGGCTTCCTTCGGTTTTCCGCCATCGGGGGAGTGGACAGCCGTATGCTGCCCGGCAGAGAGGTCACAGTCATGGGGGAAGAACCCTTATATGGCGTGATCGACTGCCTTCCGCCCCATGTGCTTACCGCCGAGCAGCGGGAACAGGCGATTCAGGTGAAGGATCTGTATATCGATCTTGGACTGACACAGGAAGAAGCGGAAAAACGCGTACCCATCGGGACCCCCGGCGTTTTCCGGGGCGATCTCATCCGGCTCCAGGGAGACAACATCTCCGGAAAGGCTTTGGATGACAGGCTTTGTGCCGCCGTACTTCTCGCCACTTTGGAAGAACTGAAGGGAGAGGAGATCCCCTGGGATCTGACGGTGATGCTCAGCGTCCAGGAGGAAGTGGGCTGCCGCGGAGCAAAGCCCGGGATCTGGAGCGCGGATCCGGATTGGTGCATCGCGGTTGACGTGACCTTTGCCCGTACGCCGGACTGCACGGAACCGGGCACATTCACGCCGGGAAAGGGCTGCACCATCGGTGTCGGTCCCAATGCCACCCGCAGCATGACCGATGCGTTGATTCGAACCGCCGGCACGGCGGAGATCCCCTATTCCATAGAAGTGCTTCCCGGAAACAGCGGCACGAACGGCTGGCCCATGCAGGTGAGCCGACAGGGTGTAGCCACCGCCATTGTTTCCGTACCGATCAAATATATGCACAGCCCTGTGGAGACCGTACGCCTGTGCGACGCGGAAGCCGCCGCTCGGCTTTTGAGCGAATTTATCCGGGGAGGTGCACTGGAATGAAAGAAACGCTGAAAACGCTGTGCCGCCTGCCCGGCGTGTCTGGTCGGGAGGAAGCGGTTCGGAATTATATCAGGGAACAGGTGAGTCCGTACGCGGCGGAGATCAGGGAAGATGCCATGGGGAACCTCCTGGTGCACGTCCGGGGAAAACTGCCCGAAGAGCCCGGGAAGCGGATCCTTCTGGCTGCTCACATGGACGAAGTCGGGGTCATTATTACGGATATCACAGCTGAAGGCTACCTGAAATTCGATTTTGTGGGCGGTGTGGACCGCAGGGTAGTCATCGGGAAAAAGGTCCTGGTGGGAGACAAGGCGATCCCGGGGGTGATCGGGCTGAAGGCCATCCATCAGACCAGCGCGGCGGAACGGGAAAAAGTCCCGGCTTTGCGGGAACTTTCCATAGATATCGGCATTTCCTCAAAGGAAGAGGCGGAAAAACTGGTGTCACTGGGAGACGTCGGTACCTTTGACGACGGTGTGACTGAGTTCGGGGACGGCTATCTTAAGGCAAAAGCCATAGACGACCGGGTGGGCTGCACCATACTGCTGGAGCTGATCCGAAGGGGCCTGCCAAGGGATGCCTGGTTTGCCTTCACCGTGCAGGAAGAGGTGGGATGCCGGGGATCTCAGACCGCTGCTTGGCAGCTCAGCCCGGATATTGCCTTGATCCTGGAGGGGACAACGGCAGCGGATATGCCCTCTCAATCCGGCGGTGAAAAGGTTTGCAGCCCCGGCAAGGGGCCTGTGATCCCATTCATGGACGGAGGGAGCATCTATGATCATGGTCTCTTCCGCAGACTGACCGACATCGCCGGGGAAAAGGGGATAACCTGGCAGACGAAAACCAAGATATCCGGAGGGACGGACGCCTCTTCGATCCAGCGGGGCGGAGCCGGCGCACGGGTGGCTGCGATCTCTGCGGCGGTACGGAATATCCACTCTCCCTCCTGCGTGTTCTGCCTGAAGGATATGCAGAAAATGTATGACTTGGCTTTTGCTTTCCTGGAGGCGCTTATATGACAGAGAAATTGGAGCGTCTTGCCAGGGAAGCAGAGGAACTTGCCCGGAGCAGATTCCGGGAGCTGGAGGAAACAGCGGAACATAACACGGCCAGGATCCTGGCGGCCTATAAAAAACACCGGGTTTCAGAGGCTATGTTTGCCGGAACGACGGGATATGGATATGATGATCTGGGCAGGGACACCCTGGATCAGATCTGGGCGGATGTCTTCGGAACGGAAGCCGCCCTGGTACGCTTGGGATTCGTGAACGGGACCCATGCCATCACCTGCGCGGTGTTCGCGCCTCTCCGCTGCGGCGACGTTATGCTATGTGCGACCGGACTGCCCTATGATACGCTGTGGAGCGCTCTGGGCGTGCATGATGAGAAACCCGGATCCCTCCGGTCCTACGGCGTTGAGATCCGCACGGTGGAACTCAGGCCAGACGGTACGCCGGATCTGGCGGCGATCCGTGATGCCGCCGCCGATCCCCGGGTACGGGAGGTCTTTTTCCAGCGCAGCAGAGGGTATACCGCCCGGCCTGCTTTGAGCGTGGAACAGATCGACCGGGCTATCACTGCGGTTCGGGAGGTGAATCCCGGGGCTGCCTGTGTGGTGGATAACTGTTACGGCGAATTCACCGAGCGCAGGGAGCCTGCAGGCGACCTGCTGGCCGGATCGCTGATCAAGAATCCCGGCGGCGGCCTGGCCCCGATGGGAGGATACGTGGCAGGGCGAAAAGAACTGGTAGAAGCTGCCGCATTCCGTCTTACCGTACCCGGCATCGGAGGCGAAGTGGGAGCCAGCCTTGGGTACAACCGCGTTTTGTATCAAGGATTGTTTCTGGCGCCGCATACGGTTGCTCAGGCCTTGAAAACCGCCGTATTTGCAGCGGCGCTTCTGGAAAAACTGGGTTATGAGACGTTTCCTTCCTGGAACGCAATGCGCAGCGATATTATCCAATCCGTCGATTTTCACGATCCGGAGAAACTGAAACGATTCTGCGCAGGGATCCAGCAGGCTTCGCCGGTAGACAGCTTTGTTACCCCGGAACCCTGGGATATGCCGGGTTACGAAGCGCCGGTGATCATGGCGGCGGGAACATTCATTCAGGGGGCGTCCATCGAACTGAGCTGCGACGGTCCGATGCTGCCGCCTTACCGGGCTTATCTTCAGGGCGGACTGACGTATGAGTCCGGCAAGCTTGGCATTCTCGCGGCAGCGGAGAAACTGGAACAGGAGTGTTGATACTATACGGCCTGCGGCATACACTGTAGCGAGGTGATGTCTATGGCCGCAGGAAGGCTCAGGCACAGGAGAAGACGCATCGGCTTCGGGCTGATCCTGCTGGGATGCATGGTTTTCGCCCTGCTGCTGTGGAGCAGACTGTCACCGCTGATCCGGGAAATGGGAAGGGCGGAAGCGGAGAATGCCGTCAATCTGGCAATCAACCGAATTTTGAGCGGCATGCTTCTATCCGGCGAATTGGATTATTCCGACCTGATACATTTTAAGACGGATGAAAACGGATCGGTCACGGCGATTTATGCCGACATGGGCCGGATCAATCTGCTGCGGTCGGAGATCGCTGAAGCGGTACTCCGGGAGATCATGGATCAGAACAGCGTGGAACTGAGACTTCCTGCGGGCAATCTTTTCGGAAACCCTCTGTTCTCCGGCCGAGGTCCGGGACTTCCGGTGCGTATCCTTTCGGTGGACAGCATCAAAGCGGACATGTCCAGCCGGTTTACGGCAGCGGGCATCAATCAGACCCTGCACCAGATCAGGGTTGAACTCGCGGTGAGCATATGGATCCTGGTTCCTGGAGGGCTGACAAGCGGTTCAGTATCCGCACGCATTCCTGTGGCGGAGACCTTGCTGCTCGGCCGCGTACCGGAAAGCTATACGTACTTCGAAGGCAGCGAAAACTGGGACGAACCCCTGGAACAGTTTGACATTACCACCTGATCCTGCGGTTGGGAAAGGATAGACAAATATGGATGAAAAAAGTGAGCTCCTGCGACTGAGAGCAGAATTGAAGGAACACAGCCACCGATACTATGATCTGGACGATCCCATCATTGAGGACAGCGAATACGATGCCCTTATGCAGCGGCTGATCCTGCTGGAAGATAAGTATCCGGAGCTTTATGACCCGGATTCTCCCACAAAACGGGTGGGAGGGAATCCGGCAAAGGGATTTGCTCAGGTCGAGCACCCTGTGCCCCTGGAAAGCCTGAACGACGTTTTCTCACGGGAAGAACTCATGGCCTTCGGGGAGCGAGTGGAGCGGGAAGGCGTCAGGCGGTCCTATACAGTGGAACCCAAGATCGACGGGCTCTCCATGTCTCTCCGATATGTCAACGGTGTGTTCGTACGCGGGGCGACCAGGGGAGACGGCAGGGTCGGCGAAGACGTAACGGAAAACCTCCGGACGATCCGATCCATTCCCAGGACCCTGCCCTCTGCTCCGCCGCTGCTCATTGTACGGGGAGAAGTGTTCATGCCAAAAAAGGTTTTTGAGGCCCTGAACACAAAACGGGAACAGGAAGGCGAAAAGCTCCTGGCCAATCCAAGGAACGCGGCGGCAGGAGCCATGCGGCAGTTGGATCCCGCCATTACGGCTTCCCGGCAGCTGGATATCCTGATTTTCAACGTTCAGCTGGCGGAAGGGATGGAGTTTCAAACCCACAGCGAATCCCTGGATTGGCTCCGCAGCCAGGGCTTCCCGGTGATCGATTATCGCCTGTGCTCCAGTATGGAAGCGTGCCGTGAACGCGTAGAAGAGATCGATGGCGAGCGGGACAATTATTCTTTTTGCATTGATGGAGCCGTGGTAAAGCTGGATTCACTGGCGGATCGGCAGAGATTGGGCAGCACCACGAAAGCTCCGCGCTGGGCCATAGCCTATAAATACCCGCCGGAGGTGCGGGAGAGCGTGGTTCGGGATATCCAGGTCCAGGTCGGCCGAACCGGCGTGCTTACCCCGAAGGCTGTGGTGGAGCCCGTACGTCTGGCCGGCACGACCGTGACCAATGCTACACTGCATAATCAGGATTTCATTTCGGAAAAAGATATCCGGATCGGCGACACGGTCTGCATCAGGAAGGCCGGGGAGATCATTCCGGAGGTGCTGCGGGTGGTTCCGGAAAAACGCCCTTCCTGGGCAGTACCGTACTTCCTGCCGGCTACCTGTCCGGTATGCGGTGCTCCGGTCCATCGGGATCCGGATGGGGCGGCTTTGCGCTGTACCGGGGCAGAATGCCCTGCACAGCTGCTGCGGAACCTGACCCATTTTGCCTCAAAGGACGCTATGGATATCGACGGCCTGGGGCCAAACCTGGTCAAGGCTCTTGTTGAGGAGGGACTGGTGCGCTCTTCGGCAGACCTCTATTCGCTGGATGCGGATCGGGTGGCGAAGTTGGAACGCATGGGAGCAAAATCAGCGGAGAATCTGATCCGCGCCATTGACGCTTCAAGGCAGCAGGGCATGGCCAGACTGATCTATGCGCTGGGGATCCGTCAGGTGGGCGTATCGGCTTCCCGTACGCTGGCGGCCCGCTATGGGAGCATGGATGCTCTGGAAAAAGCAGATGGGGAAGAGCTTCAGCAGATCGATGATATCGGCCCCGTGACCGCCGCTTATATCACGGAATGGTTTTCCCAGGAACAGTCTGTTCATCTGATCCGACGGCTGAGAGAAGCGGGCGTAGACATGGAAAGCCGGGAGACCGTGGTGGATCGCCGTTTCAACGGAATGACCTTCGTCCTGACCGGCACGCTTTCCACTATGGGTCGGGATGCCGCCAAGGCGGCCATCGAGCAAAGAGGGGGGAAGGCGGCGTCCTCGGTATCCAAAAAGACGACTGTGGTGGTCGCCGGGGAGAATGCGGGGTCAAAACTGGACAAAGCGCAGGAGCTTGGGATCCGTATAATTGACGAGCATGAATTTCTCTCCATGATCCAGTAAAAAAGCCTTGACCCGGGACCGGAAGTATGGTACACTCTGCTTTGCTGGGATGGCGCCATAGCCAAGCGGTAAGGCAGAGGTCTGCAAAACCTTCATCCCCGGTCCGATTCCGGGTGGCGCCTCCATAGGACCTCATCGCATTGCGATGAGGTCCTACTTTTATCCAAAGGAATACTGTTTCCTCCTTCGCTCATAAAATTCTTTGAGAGAAAGGAGGAGTCGCAAATGATTCTGATTACGGGAAAAAGAGCTGGGAAAAAGGTCAGACGTGCGATCGCGGCGTTCCTTGCATTGGGGGCTGCAGCCGCCATTTTTGCTCTTGTATACAGTCCTGCTTTCGTCGGGGCATCGGCCACGCAGCGGCAGCTTCCGGTTTATTCCGTGGGGCGGGACGGAAAGTTCTGCTCTCTTACTTTTGACGCCGCGTGGGGAAACGAGGATACCCCGGAGCTCATCCGGATACTGGACAGCTATGGGATCAAAGCAACGTTTTTTGTCGTGGGAGATTGGGTGCGGAAGTATCCGGAAAGCGTCAAAGCCCTGGCGGATGCAGGACATGAGGTGATGAACCATTCCAACCATCACGATCACTTTAATCCGCTTACGACCGAGCAGATCAAAGAGGACGTTTCTGCGTGCGCGGAAGAGATCGCGGCTATCACGGGAAAAATGCCTAACTTGTTCCGCTGCCCGTACGGAGAGTACGACGACCATGTGATCGCGGCGGTGGAAAGTCTGGGGATCACCTGCGTACAATGGGACGTGGACAGTCTGGACTGGAAGGATTACGATGCAGAAACGATCCGTAAACGGGTCTGTTCCCGGATAAGTCCCGGGAGCATTGTCCTGTTTCACAATGCGGCTAAGCATACCCCGGAAGCTTTGCCCGGCATCATTGAAGAGCTCATTCGGGAGGGATATACCATCGTTCCGGCCGGACAGCTTCTTCTGACGGGAGACACACAGATCGACCATACGGGGAGG
>JAEEGK010009179.1_pt1 | contig 23170 bp, 15 predicted proteins | sample 8958771 | NCBI WGS metagenome assembly JAEEGK01 (sample SAMN16246547, study PRJNA631951) | gut metagenome | biome: gut microbiome; feature: rumen; material: SC-attached | host: Bos | place: Iran: Karaj | collected 2018-10 | reverse complement strand
CGTTCCCCAAAAAAAAAATCCAAAAAAAATAAGCCAAAGAGTGACGCGGAAATTAAAATTTCTGTTTTAAAAAAACAAAATGATTTATATGATAATGCTTTATTGGAAAAAGAGAATAAATTAGAATCATTAAGAAAAAACGAAAAATCTATTCAAGATCAACAATTAGTGAATTCATTAAATTTAAAAACTGATGAATTAAATGAAAATATGAAAAAATTTGAACAACTTCATCAATCTTTGATGGAATATGAAACAAAAATTAAATATTATATGGTAAAAGCGAATATTTTTAGTAATGATGTTTATAAAATAGAAAGGGAAATTGATGAAAATAAAAAAATGATGGAAAAATATGATGAAGATATTAAAGATTTAAATTCAAAAAGAGAAAGTTTAAATAAAAAACAAACACAATTAGAAGAAGAAATAAAAGATAATAAGAAAAAAAAGGAAGAATTAAATTCAGAATTAGAAAAATTAGAAAAAGAATTAGAATCATCAAAAGCAATATCAAAAGAGAAAAAAACAAATGAGAACTTCCTCAATAATTATGATTATGATCAAAAAGAACTTCAGAATGATATAAACAAATATGAAAAGAAAATAAAACCCCTGGAACAACAATGCGAACATTTAACAAAAGAAATCGAAAGATATCAAAATGATAGACCATCATTATTAGAAAAATCAAAAATTCCAAAAAGAAATCAGGAAAAAATGAAACAATTAGAAAAAGAAATAAAAGATTTAGAAGAAGAAATAAAAAAAAGAAATGAAGATCACACAGAAAAAGAAAAAAATATGAATAATGAAATTAAAAACTTATCTGAATCTAATAATAATTACAAAACTCAAATAACTAATATCCAAAAAGAAAAAGAAGAATTAAGTGAGGAAATAGAAAATAAAAAAATAGATTTAGAAAATAAAAAGAAAGAACAAGAAAAATTAATTATTGATGAGAAAGAAATAAATGAAAAATTTGAGATAATAAAAATAGAATATGAACAAAAAATAAAAGAAGAAGAAGAAAAAAAAGAAGATAATGATTCATTATATAATGAAAAACCTTTATTTATATTAGATGAATTAACAAGAAAGAGAAATAAAACTCAGAAAATGTCTAGATTAATTATGCCTGGTATAACTATTGGCGAAAAAGAAAAAGAAGATGCTGATAACAATGCAGATAATAAAAATAAAACTAATAATGATGAGCATAATGATAATATAAATATGAAATTAAATTTGAGCAATAATTATTTTGCAAATTCAGGAACATTTAACCAAGGTGAAAGTAGCAAATTTGTGCAAAAATTAAAAGGAGAAGATTCAAAAATAAATTTTAATAAAATATATTTTGCCCAAAATATTCATATTAAAAAAATTATTCAAGAAAATGATAAAGTAGGTATCGCATATTTACTTGATAATGATGATATAGGTATTTTATTTAATGATGACACCACAATGATTAAATTTAATCAATATAAAAATTTAGTATATTATATAACATCTAATAAAACTTTAAATAAAATACTTTTACCTTTGAAATCCATTGAAGACAAAGATATAGTTGATAAAATTCGTTATCTAGGTTATATTATTGAGGAATCGATAAAAAAGAAATTAAGAATGAAACTTAATGAAGAAAATTCAAAAAATGATAATTCTTTTGCCAAAATGATAAATAAGAATGAAATAGATTATATTAATAAAAGTTATGTTTATGCTTTAAAATATAAAAAAAATAAATATGCACAATTTTTTATTTTATCAAATAATATTATCCAAATTAAATATAGGGATAAAACTGATATAATTTTTTGTTATGCCAAAAATAAAAAAATAATATATATTAATAATGAAGGAAAACCTACAGAATTTGAATTGGAGCCTGAAAAAGAATTTTGTGATTTTAACAGCAATAATCCTAAAATTAATAAGAAGATTAAATATGCTATTAAAGAAATCACCAAATAAAATGATATATTTTCCAAATATTTTTTTTTATTATTATTTTATTAAATATAAACATAAATTTAATTCTATTCATATAAAATTTGAGTTCCTCCGCCTAAAGTAAAATCAATTTCTTTTATTATTTTTTCTTTAGATGGCCTTCTTTCAATCAATTTATTAATTTCTTTAATATTATTTTCATTATTCTCTCCATTTTTTAATAATAGTTCTTCGATTTTTATATTATCATTAAATCCTAAGACTTTATCAAAGAAATCATCAATAATTTTTTTATTTTTCATTTCATAAACTAAAAATGCATTACTCCCTGCATCAAAGGTATAAGCGCAAATATTTCTTTCACTTAATTTATTTAATAAAGTTACTGCTTTGATGATATATTCACTTTGTTCATTTAAATAATTAAAACTGGGATAAGAATCTCTACAACATGCATGAAAATTATTCGAATCTTTAATTATAGTTTCAGCAAGCGAATTAAAGTCTTTTTCTTTTAAACTGATTTTTAAATTTTCCAAATTTTTAATAACGATATCTTTTATTCTATATTTAAATAATTCTGAAGTTTCTTTTGTAATTTTCATACCTATAGAAGAACTTATATCTTTTTCTTTCTGATTCACAATAATTAATTTTATACCTAAATCCCAATAATTTTCATCATATAACTGCACACCTACGGATGAATCATTATCCCCAGTGACCCACTCACATATTCCTCCAAAAATTGATCTACAGGCAGAACCTGAGCCTATTCTTGCCAATTTTGTTAATTCAGTTTTTGATAAAATATTTTCTAATTTAAGAGCTGAGGTTATTGCTAAAACCAAAGCTGCCATTGAACTTGCGGATGAAGCGCAGCCACTTGCGATAGGAAAAGTATTTTGACTTTCAATTTTTATATTTAAAGCTTTAGAAGATAATTCTTGACAAATAGGTACATTTAAAGTTAAAAATTTATTAAAAACGTTTTTGATACGTTGAGTAATATTATATTCTTTTTCATTTATAGTTAGCGTTATAACATTATTAATTTCTTTGGATTCTTTTAAAGGTATTATAGTTACTTTTGTTTCAGTATAAAACGTATTTGTATCTAAAGTTAAACTAATAGAATTATTTAAAGGTGTTATTAATTCCTCATCATCTTTTCCCCAATATTTTATTAAAGCTATGTTTATTGGTCCTATTGATTTAGATTTATATATTTTCATTTCTTCTTCCATTTTTTCAAAATTATTATTTTATGAAATTTTTTATGTTTTTTAAAATGGGAAAGAAACATGATCTTTAACTATAATTGAGAAAGTTAGGAAATAAACATTCAAAGTTGAAATAAAGAAAGGTTGGAAAAAATACCTATTGAAAGAGTAAAGATAAGAAGATAATATGAGAAAAGATATTCTGTTATTAATTCCTGAATGTTCTATTATTGCTAAAAAGAAATTTAAGTAATAGAAACCAAATTAAATAAACATAATTTTGTTTTTTTTGTGGTTTTTGAATAAAAATTAATTATTATTAATTAATGAAATTTTATAAAAGTTTATTTATTCATTACTTATTTTTAAAAATAAGAAAAAAATAAACAAAAAAATAAAAAAATGGAAGGAAGAAATGAATATAATTTTAAAAATGAAAGTATTGAAATGAATAATGAATCAGGAGTTTTAAATTCAAATTCAACATCAAAAAATAACTCAAATTACATAAGAGACTATATAAACGAAAATGAATATCAAAGAAATTATATGGAGAAAGTAAAAAAAATGGAGAATTTAATAGGAATAATAAAGAATAATGCATATGAAAAACAAAAGAGAGAATTAGAAGAAAGATTAAGATATAAAAATGAATTAGAAAATAATGTAGAACTATTATCTTCTTATATAAAAATGAATAGATATCAAAAAAAAAATTTTAATAATTTAATGAAATCAATAGAAAAAGAAAAAATGAGAATATCAGAAAAATCAGATAAAGTTCAAGAAGAACAATTATTATTTAATAGAGAATTACCTTATTTAAGAGGAATTAATAATAAAATGGAATATGAAATTGGAAAAAAAAATGAAGAAACTAAAAATATAAAAAATAAGATGTTAGAAATTGAAAGAAATATTATGGAATTAAATGATGAAATTAAACAATAGAATAAAATTAATTCTAATTTATTATCTGATAATGAAAAAATAAAATGTTCTGTTAATTTATTAAAAAAACATATTAAATTAACTAAAGAAAAAATAGAAGTTTTAGATAAAAACTCTGAAGAATTTTTTATGACGTTAACTTTCTTAGCAAAAAAATCAGAAGATGATAATAAAGATTATGAGTTTAAGAAAAAAAATTCTTTTAAAAAATAATTTTATAATTATTATTTATTTTTTTTTGTTAATTATTTATAATATTTTATAAATAAAAAAATTATTTTCAAAAATAAATTTTGTAATGTCAACAACAGTTCAAACAATTCAAAATAATAATATTAATAATAATAATAAATATATATCTCAATTAGCTGTTTTGAGAAATGTAATTATTGATGAAAGGAAAAAAAGAGAAGATTTAGAAAAAAAAAATTTAAAATTAGAAGAAGAAAGGAATTTATTTCAAAAAGAAAATGAAAATTTAAAAGAAGGAAATATTATGAAAAGTGAATTAATTGAAAAATTAAAAATTGAACTTAAGAATTATAGAGATAAAAGTAGTAAGAAACAAATAAAAAATTTTTTTACAAATTTATTCGAAGATGAAATTAATCCTGAAGAAAAACAAGAACAAGAAATAAAAGAGGATGAAATAAATTATTTAAAAAAACAAATTGAAGATTTAAAAAATAATATAACACTTTTAGAAGAAGAGAAAAAAATAATAAATAATAATTTAAAAGAACAAATAACAGAATATAATAAATTAAAAATAGAATATGAAAAAAAAATATTAGAAATAGAAAAAAATTATGAAAATAAAATATTAACATTAGAAAAAGAAATAAAAGAAAAAAATAATATATTAAAACCAATATTAGAAAAAAATGAATTTTTTTCAAATTACATTAAAAATTATGATTTAGAAAAAATAAATTTTGAAAATGAAATAAGTAGAATAAAAATAAGATTAAATGAAATAACAGAAGAAAAAAATAATAAAGAAAAAATAATAAATGAAATAACTAAAGATCAAAATAATTTATTAAATGAATTAAATGAATTAAAAAAAGAAAAAGAAGATTTAAAAATGGAAATTGAACAATATAAATTATTAATTCAAGAATTAACTCCTTTAAATATTAATCATGATTTTGAAGGTTATATTTTACCTAAATATGAAGATGAAAAAAGAAGAAGAATACAAATTAATTTTAATAAAGTTCAAAATGGAATTTATATTAAAGTTGATAATAAAGAAGTTGTTTTCACTAAAAATGATATTCAAGATTTTATTATTGATTATAAATTTAATGATAGAATAATTATTGTTTTTAATTCGAAAGAAAATGATGAAATTTTATGCCAATTTTCTAATAAGGAAGTTAAGTTTTTAAAACAATTTTTTGATGATTTTAAAAATAAAAATACTGAAAAAAATAATTTTTTGAAATTGTCTTTTGGAGATTATTTTTATTAATTATTTTTATATTTTTTGATAAATTAATCATTCTGTTATTTGTTTAATATTTTGTGAAATATTTTAAATTTTTAATTGTTATTGTTTTAATTTAGTAATATTCAAATTTGGTGGTTTATTTAACTTTCTTTTTTTTCTTTTTATAAAAATATTCATAATTAAAAATTAAGATAAAATTAAATAAAGATTATAATATAATTAATCATTATTTTTAAATTTAAAAATATTATGAAAGGAAAATTCCCCTTTTTTCTTATTATTATCATTTAACAATAATACCATTATATTCAGATATTTTTATAATATTTCTTTCATTTACTTTATTTTATGTAAATAATAGTTTAAATCCAAATATTTTAAATTCTCAAAAAATAAAAAATTTATTGATTCCAATTTTTTACTTTAATACAATAATGATAATAATATCTCATATAATATGTACAATAACATCAAGTGCTGTAATTCATAATATAAATATAATAATAAATGAAGAGAATGAAAATATAAAAAATGAAATATGTAAAAAATGTAATAATATAAAAAATATAAGAACACATCATTGTTCTGATTGTAAAACTTGTATTATTAAAATGGATCATCATTGTCCTTGGATTGTTAATTGTGTTGGAGCTAAAAATAAGAAAAGTTATATTTTATTTATTTTTTATGGTGGAATTAATAGTTTAATTAATTCTCTTGTTATCTTTAAAGAATTTTATTATGTTATGAAAAATAAAGAAGAAATTAATGATAGAGAAATTGCTAATATTAATAATATTTATAATCAAATTGTAATTAGTAGTTATTATACTTTACCTTTTTTTGGTTTTTTTTGTAGTTTATTTTCTTTTGTTTTTTGCTTTGGTTTATTATTAAATCAATTAAAAGGAATTTATTATAATATGACTATTGTAGAATTTCATAAATATAAAAATAAAGAAAATTGCCCTTTTTATAGGAAAAACTTTAGAGAAAATTTTAAAGAAATTTTTGGAGAAAATTTAATTTTTTGGTTAATTCCAACAATAAATAAAATAAAAAGTTTAAATAATTAAGTAATTTTAATTATATAAAAAGTATAATTTATATTTTAAAAAAAATAAACTTATTAAGTTTAAAATATATATTAAACATATTATTTTTTTTTTATTTTTAAATATTATAATTTATCAAAATAATATAAACATACTCCATAAAAAATTATATTTCTAATATCTCTATTCCAATTATCATAAATTTCACTTTTTGGATTTTGAATAATTTCTTTTGGAAAATCTGTATTTCCTTTATTAATAAAATAATCCATTATAGAATTTAAAATTATACATGGAGAAATAATTTCAAAAGTTTCATTATTAAATTTAACTTTTACTTCTTTTTTACTTTCTTTATTTTCTAAAGTAAAATTTTCTTTATTTATGATAATATTTTCAATTAAAACTTCACTATCATCATCATTAAAAAAAGTAAAATTTCCTTCTTCAAAAATAAATTGTTTAATATCTTCTTCTTGTTTAATTAAAATATTGATTTTCCCAGAATCACTTTTTTGTAGATTTCTTAATTCTTTTTCATATTTTTCATATAAATCACTTACTCCAAAAGGTTGAATAATATTATATTCTTTTATTTTTCCAAAAAATTCACTTTTTGCTTTTGCATTCATATATTCATAAGTAAAAGATAATTTTTGAATAATATATAAAACAAAATTAAATTGTTTAAAATGCTCATTACAATTTTGAAATATTTTTAATATATTATCACATATTATTTTTAATGAAGTTTCTATATTATTTGGTTGAATTATCATATAACCATTTATTAAAAAATAAGAATTTAAAAAAACATATAATACTTGAGAAATAAGAAATTTATTTATTTCTTTTAGATTTATAATATTTAATTTTTCAAAAATATTATAATTAATAATTTCAGCATAAAAAGGTAAAATTTCTTTTTCTTCATTAATATTTTTTTCTATTTGTTCTTCAATGTTATTTAATTTAGATAAGTTTAAAATTTGAGGATATTCAGGATCAATTTTTTTAAAAGCAAAAGGTTGAATTTCATGTCCTGAAGAATCAATAACACAAAAATCACTATCAATAGCTTTTTTCTTAACATCAAAATTAGGAAAATTTAAATTAATAATACATTGATTTTCAATAGATTCAGAATTTTTTAATTTCATAAAATTCCATTCAAATTTTTCATCAAATTTAAAAAGATTAATTAATTGAGTGATATAAATATGATCAATTGAATCATGATTAAATTTATTTTTTATATCATTAAAAGAATAAGAAGCTAAATCATTAAAATCACCACTAATTCTTCCAGTTTCATTTTTTTCTACAATTTCTTTTTGGAAAATAAAAGAATTTTGAGAGTATATTTTATTAAATTCAAAATGAGGTTTTAAAGATAAAAGAAACATTGAATTTAATTCTAAAATAATTTGAAGAATTTGAATTGATATTATATTTAATTTTGAATCATAATCATAAAATGATTGATTTATATTTTTTATATCTTTTTGCTTTCCAATTAATGCTTTTATATCTTCATATTTTTCATTAAATTGATAATTTTTTAAATTTTTTAATTGACTTATTATAAATGGTTCTATTTCAATAAAAACTGGAGTTTCTTCTAAATTATTTTCTTTTGATTTTTTATTTACTATTTTAATTGGATTAAATACTCCTGAAACTTTTTGAATCATTTGTTTTTCAATTGATTTATTTTCATTTACATTTATAATTATCATTGTATTAACTACTTTACTTCTTTCACTAATATCATCTAAAATATTTGAATAATTAAAAAATAAATTTTGTGAATAAGCATATAAAGAAAAGCATTTTCCATTTGCGCTAAAAAATTCTGAGAATTTTAAATTTGAACTTGGAGATATTAATTTATAAAAATTAACTGAATCGCTTGCTTCTAAAGGGTGACTACATATATGAATTATATGAAATATTGCAAATAAATATTCTAATTTATTACATATTATTAAAACTCTTTGACGAAGGAGAAATTGTTGAATTAAAAAGAATAATTCTTCAAGAGTGAAAATATTAAAAAAATAAAATAAATTAATATCACATAATGGTAAATAAGATGAATAAGGAATAACATGATCATCTATTAAATTATTTATTTTTATTATATTATTACTCTGAAATGTTATTTCACATTTATTAAAAATTTCAAATAAAATTTGATCAAATTTAAAATCAATATCATTAATATTACAAAAATGGATTTTTTCATATAAATTTTTTAAAATGTTAAAACATAAACTTAAACAAGGTTGATAAGTAACAATTAATAAAGCTTTTGCTATTATAATATTATTTCTTATTCTTTCCCAATAAATATAACAATTAACATACCATTGAATATCTCCAAATTCTGCTTCTCCTGCTTTTTTTACTATAAAACAATGAAAAATATTTTCAGGTAAAATTTCTTTGTTGTCTTTATCATATTTTATACTTTCTTTTTTAACATAATCATAATATAATGGACGATTAATATCTAAATTTGGCTCTTTTATATTTATTATATCCCAGAAATCTATATTTGATGGAAATATCATTGAAGATAAATCTGATAATTTATTTTCCATAAATATTTTATATTTTTTATCTTCTTTTCCTGTTATACAAAATGAATCTAAAATTTCTGGTTTTTTTGTTCTGATTTTATAAAAATTATCCATTGAAGAAATATTTAATGTATTTATTCCATATATGAAAAAATACCTTAATAATTTTTCCTTATTTTCTCTATTGATTTTTTGTTTCATTAAATAAAAATTTATTAATTAAATATATAAAAAATATTTTCTTTAAAAATATTTAATTTTTTTAAAACATCCTAACCAAAATTTCCTTTTTAATCATTTAATAGAAAATAAAATTTAATTTTGATTAAGAGAACTATTTGATTCTTTTACATCATTTTTTTCAACAAGACTATCTTCTAAACTATTATCTTTAGGTTTTTTCCTACTATAAAAAATCCACCAAACAACAATTTGTAAAAGAGAAAAAGCAACACCTAATACATTAGGAATAATTAAATTCCAATTAGATTGATAAATACCGTAAATAGCCCATGAAGAAGCACAAGCCAAACCACAAATTGAAGAAACAATTGGTAATAAATTATAATTTCCTGTTTTATAAACTTGATATATTTTTTCTCCTGGCGCTGCATACATTAATATATTAAATGTCGTTGCTGCATTTCCTACGTATGAATTTCTTAATAATGAATATGAAACGTAAAATATTTCCACTACAAAATTTAATAAAATGAAATTATATATCAATGAAAGAAACACTTTTTCTTCTCCTACAAAAATTAAGTATATAATTATAAAAATTAATGTTATGAAACATCCTAAAAAGTTTGTCACCCAAACTTGAACTAAATCCTCTCTTAAACCATATACTCCCCATAATATGCAGTTGAAAAAAGACATTAATAAAAGTACACCTGGTGAATCTTGATATGTTATTTTTTTTTTTATTAAATTGAAAAAAGGAACAACAGGCGCTAAATAAAATATTGTCGCTAATACTGAACCAACCCAACCAAAAATTTCACCAACGATATCTCCCATTTTTTATTTAATTGTTTTTTATTTTTTTTTTATGATATTATTAAATTCATTATTTACTTATAATTTTTTTTATCATTTAATTGATTAAAATATTTATAATTAATATTTTATTTTTAATTAAAATGTTTGAATCTGGAAAAGGTTTTAATATGAGTTTTAAAAAAGAAGATAAACCTTCTCGTTTTGAAATAATTGTTAAAAGAATAAAAGAATTAATATTTGAAGTTCAATTTTTAGTATTAAGATACCAAAATTCATCTTCAATTTGGATTGAAATATTTTCAATTATTGTTCAACTTTTTCAATGTCTTTCTTTTTCTTTTCATAAAACAGTAAATAATTAAATAAAAGTTTTAGTTTGAATCAATTCAAAGACCAAAAAAACTATATCGTGTAATAAATCCTTTTTTCAATTTTTTTACTGTAACTGAGTTTATTATTGGAAATACAAAAATATATTTTGTTTTAATATATTTAATAATAATATTAATAATATTTAATGTAATGATTAAAACTTATATTGTTATAGAATCAAAAAAAAATCTTTCAAAAGTTAAAATTATTGTTAATTTCTATTCTTTTATAATGAATTTTATGTCAAAAGCTTTATTCTTACCAATATTAAGTATATTATAAATATATAATAATATTAGAAATTTTTATATCAATTTATTATTGCGAAAAAGACTATAATATTTATGCAAAGGATTTTAAATGCTGGAGATCAATTCATTATGTTCATATTATTATGGTTTCATTATTTATTTGGATTTATATTTTAGATGTTTATTTTTATATTTCTACTTCTTTTGATACTACTTTTAACACTCAAAATGTACATTCAATGAGAACTTCAAAAGCTGATAGATTTTCTTTTTGGATAAAAATAATATTAGTTATTATTTTTTCTTTATTTGATAATATTACAAAATGGTGTTTAATTTGTGTTATTTCAGGTATTTCTTTACTTTCTTTTTTTATTTATTCAAAAGAATTACCTGATTATAATCTTTTATTATTAAATGTTAAATTAATATCAAGAGCGATTTTTTTATGGAGTGGAATTTGTTTAGTTGTTAATAAAATAATTCAAAGTGTTGCTGAATTTGAAAGTGGAATTATATTATTTTTCATTGGTATTCCTTTAATTTTTGGTATTTTTCATAAAGGGGAAAAAGGAAAAATTAAAAAATTATTAGTTCATCATTCAAAATTTCAAAAATCTTATGAATTTCTTAATAGAATATTTTTAATTAATGAATTAATAGAAAATTTCGATAGTAGATATGCTCAATTTACTTTAAGAGGTTATGTTAATAAAATGGAAGAGTTTTGTACTTTGGAAAATTGTCCCTTAAAAAAATATTTAAATTGTATGAATAATAAAGAAGAAGCTATTTGTTATTTATTAATGTATATTGAAAGTATTTTTCAATTTGGAATATCTAGAAATCCAACTGATATTACTTTAAGAATTTTCTATATTCAATTTTTAATTGTGAAAATGAATAAAATTCACAAAGCTTATTTAGAATTAAATTATTGTGAATATTTAGATAAAAATATTGAAGTAGATTTTATTATTTATAGACATAAAAAGCAATTTAGTGAAAATGGTGATTTTAATTTTAGTGAAGAAGTCGAAGAAGGAGGACTTAATCTTTTATATCAAAATAATTTTTCAAAATTTAAAAACTTAATTATTAAAGTCTCATTTTTATATATTGATTTCTGGAGTTTATTATATGAAAATCAAATGGAAGAACAACAAGATATGAGTGTTTTAAATGATTATGGAAATAAAATTAATATTGGCGTTGAAGAAATACATAAATTATTTAATAAATTACAAAAAATAAAAGAAAATAAACCTGAATTATTAGAATTATATTCTGATTTTTTAAAAGAAATAAGAGCAGATTATGAACAATCAAAAGAATTAAACTTAATTTTAGATAAAGTTCAGAAAAGACTAAAAAATGATGATATGGATGAATTAAATTGGATTAATTCATTTAATATTGATATATATTCATTAAATAATTCAGATAAGAATTTATATTTAGTCTTTGATACAAAATTAAATAATTTTGGAACAATATTAAATGCTTCTTTAGGTTTATGTTCAATATTAGGTTATCATAAAGAAGAATTAAAAGGAAAACATATTGATATTTTAATTCCAGATATTTTTCATTCTTCACATAAATCTCTTTTAAATAAATTAATTGTAGATTATCAAAAAGATCATAGAGCAAAGAAAAAAATGGATTTTTCAAAATCAGATTCTTTCGCAGTTAATAAATCTAAGTATTTAGTTCCTTTTAATTTCAAAGCTTGTGTTATATCAACTGATTCAGAATATTTTTGGTTACTTAAAGTGAATAAAGAAAGTTCTTATTTTACAAATTATAATTCTATTGATTTAAATGATTCAAACTACAATACTTATACTATAATAACAAATAAGCAATTTATAATACATTATTTTACTTCAAATTGTGTTAAATTCTTTGGATTAAAAGCTTCTGAAATTGTAGGAGTATGTGATATATCATATTTTATAAAAGAATTCCATGAAGAATTAATAAAATATTCAAAAGAAAATGAAGAACTCACTCTTGAAGAAAAATTAAAAATAAAACAAAAGATCGTTAAACAACTTTATCATAATCAAACTCAAATAACATGGTATAAAAGAGATCCAATAAATAAATTTCGTTCTAGCACAAGTATTTTAACAGAGAAAAAGAAAGATATTAAAATATTATATTTAACATGTTCAGAAATAATAATAGATGGTCATTTAGACGGTTATAATTTTAAACTTGAATCATCACCACATCAAAACTATTTTTCAAGTACTGAAGAACAATCATATGTTTCAAAAAGTAAAGTAATGTCTCATGAAAATTCAATATCAAAAAAAAGTTCAAAAATTCAAACAAATCAAACACCAAACAAAATTGAAAAATCAAATACAAATAAAACAAAAAAAGCAATTAAATTTGATAATAAAAATAAATGTCTATCTCCAATGCAAAGTTTAACAAGTAATAATAATTCAATAATTGAAAGAAATTTTATTCCTAAAATACCAAAAGTTGGAGGATTTAAATTTAATCCTCAAATAATATCATATCAAATTAATGTAAATGAAACTAATAAAAATAGAAGAAAATTATTAAAAGAAAAAGCCTTAAATAAAATAAAAGAAATTAATGTTGTTTCATCTAATAAAAGTGAAAATTCAGAAGAAGAGTTTTCAGAAATAAGTGAATTTTCTAATGAATCAGAAGAATCTTCTCTTAATGAAAAAAAAAAAAGAAATTCTATAAAGAATAGTACTATTAAAGTTAATGAGGATGAATATTATAAAATTAATTTTTCTAAAATTAGACTTAAAATTTATGATTATAAAAGTAATGGATTTATTGAAAAAAAATTTGAGAAAAAATCAAAAGTTGAAATAATGATTGAGAATAATCATAAAGGAGAATATGATGATAATGAATTTATTGATAATCCTACTATTAAACAAGCTCAAACAAAAGAAGAAAATGAAAAAGAATTTCAACAAAAAAAAGAAATGTTACTTCAACAAATTCAAAAATCACTTTTACAAGAAGATTCTCAAACTTCTATTACTACTTTAAGAATAATTAGTTTTATTATATTTTTATCTATCATAGGTTATGGAGTAATCTTTTTATTAATTTTAAAAAATAACTTTAATTTATATAAAGATAAATATTTATATATAAAATTTAGTTATCAGATTTATAGAGGAATTCTTCATTCAGTTTCTCTTGTAAGAGAATATGTTATTGTTGCTTTTGAAGAATATTCAAATACTTTTTCAACCAAAGAACAATATAAAAAAACATTAATAGATTCTATCACTACTTTATATATAAGAATGAGTGAATATATTGATCAATTAACTAAAAAATCTTCTCAATTAAGTGAAGAAAATTATCAAACTGTTTTTGGAACAATTTTACCTACTTATATTATTAATTATGATTTTTCTGTTAATATATTTAATTTAACTTATATTTCTACTGTTAGCAAAGCTGTTACTAGTTTATTTGAAATTACTCAATTAAGTGAAGAACAGATTATGCCTTTAAATAAAGATATTTATTTTTTTATTACTAATACTTTCAATGGTATATTAAGTGATACTAGAATAGCAGAAAAAACTTATACAGCTCAATTAAATCTTATAATTAAAGAAAAAAAGAAATTATTATTAATTCTTTTTATTGTTATTTCTTTTGTAAACTTATCTACTTATTTAATTATAAATAAAGCTTTTATGAATGTTGAAGCGAGAAAAAATTCTTATCTTGAAGTTTTTTATGAAATTAAAGGAAATTTAATAATATCTTCATTAACTAAATGTGAAAATTTTGTGAAAAGATTACAAAATATAGATGGTGAAGATCTTTTATCTATTGAAAACGATGATGATAATGATGAAGGAGATAATGTTATTCAAAGTAGAAAAGTTCATTCTGATAATGATGGAAATAAAGTAACTTCTAGTAATGCAATATTGATTAATTCTATTGTTTTTGGAATGCTTCTTTTTATTGTTTTTTATCTTTTAACTATTCTTCTTCTTTTTTATGATTTTTCAAAAGACACAAAAAATTATTTGATTTTATTTAACCATGAATCAAGATTAGAAATGGAACAATTTCTTGCTTATAGTTATATAAGAGAATATATTTTTGATTCAAATTCTATTGTTAATTCAAAAGAAATTAAGAATATCATTGTTGAGACAATGAAAAATTATACACTTAATCAAATTGATGATAAGTTTTATTTAGATAAATACCAATATCTTTATAGTAAAAATTATAGTGAATTAAGACATAAGATTTATAGAGGTAATATTTGTAATTATTTCTATGAATATTTTCAAACTTATTTTTCTGATGATTCAATTAATTGTTACTCATTTTTATTCGGTGCTGCTCAATATGGACTTGAAATTATTCATTCTAATTTTTATCAAGAATTAAGGAGTATTAAAGCTGAAAGAGAAAGAATTGCAAAAGAATGGAAACAATATAATTTTAGTTATAATTTAACATTACACGGAACTTCACAATATCATACTTTTAAAAACTCTATTTCGAATAATGAAACTTTATTAAATTTATATATTAAATATTCCCCTTTGAATATATTAATAAGTGATAAAATGAAAAAAGTAACAATTGCATTTGAGTATCTTTTAAGTCCTATATATATTGAAATTTTCGATGGCATAAGTGTAGTAATTAATGATTACTTTAATAATAAAGAATACTTAATTTTAGGAATGTGTATTGCTTATATAGTGTTATTTGTATTAATATATCTTTTCTTATGGAGAAGATATGTAGAAAATTTAAATATAATAATTTATCAAACAAAAAGAATGTTAGCAATTATTCCAAAAGATATTTTAGCTTCTTTAAGAACAATTGGAAAATTATTAGATATTAAAACTCAAGCAGCTTTAAAAACATCTTCTGACAATAAACAAATGAAAGTAGTCACAAAAACTAAAAAAAAACAGAATGAAGATAATATAAATAATAATATTAATAATGACAATATAAATAAAGATAATAATGATAATATTAATAATAATAATTAAGTTCAACAATAAATGTATAAAACTATTATACCTTTAAATCTTAAATCTTTCTCAACATTTGGTAGTTGATAAATGTATATATTTTTTAAGATATAAATAATTATGTAGTAACAAAGACAATTTGACTTTCTTGCGTTTTTAATATTATATTAAATTTAAATTAAAATTAATAATTAAATTTTATAATAAATATGAGAATAAATTTAAAAAATAAATTTCTTAATTAAGAATAAAAATAAATATGAAACAAACATTTGTAGAATCACCAATTATAACAGCTCTTCAAAATTCAAATTCTGGATTTGATAAATTAATATATCAAATACTAATATCTTTAAAATCAAAATATAGAAATATATTTTCAATATCAAAATATTATGACAATGAGTTAGTAGATGATATTCAAAACGTTTTAATAGAAAAAAATTGTCCAATGAGTTATGAAGGAGCATATAAAACAGTTGAAAATGAAATAATGAAAAAAGTAAAAAGTAAATGTCCTGAACCACCAAAGGCTTTACCAAAGACAAAAGTAATGATTGATAAATATGAAGATGAAGATAATAAGGATCCAATTAAAAAAGAAGAATTATTGAAAGAAAGAAGGAAATTAGAATTGGAAAAAATAAAAGAAAAAGCAAAACAAAGAAAAGAAGATTTAAAAAGATTTGCAACAAAGCAAAAATTAGGTAAAAATAGATTAAAAAAAGAAGAAGTTGAATTACCGGAAAAAAAACCACATGAATTAATAGATAAATACAAACAAAAAGTTGCATATGATACTCGTTCAGAAATGTTAAAAAAAGAAAATGAATTATATAAACAAGTTGAGAAAAAAAGAAAAGAAGAAGAAAGAGAAAAAAATAATGAAATTCAACAATTTTTACTACAACAAATGACTGAGAAACATAATAAAAAAATAAATGAAATAAATGAAAATAATTTATTTATGAATGAAGAATATGAGAATTATATTAAATGGCAAGAAGAACAGAAAAAGAAAAATAATGAAAAAGTGAAAAAAATTAATGATTTTAAAGTTGATTTAGCACAAGCAATAAGAGATAAAGAAGAAACTAAAAGAATTAAAAAAATAGAAGATGATAAGATTAATTATGAAATATTAAAACAAGTAGAAAAAAATAATATGGAAGAATTAAGGAAAGCTCAAGAAAAAAAGCAAAAAACAAAAGAAATTTTATTAGCTGCAGAAGCTGAAAGTATGACTAATAGATTAATGAGAAATAATAAAACTGAAAGAATTAAAGAAGATTTACAATTATTAAAAATAAATGAAGAAATGAATAGAAAACAAGATTTACAAAAAGAATTAATAAAACAAAAAGTAAAAGAAAGAGAAATTGAACAATCTTATGCTCAAAATATTCTTGCTCAGATTTATCAATCTCATGAACAACAAGTTGATAATTTTTATAATAAAATAATATCAGGTGAAAGAAACAGTGCAAAAAATACTAGAAAACAAAATGAATATTTAGAAGCAGATATGAATAGATTACAAAAAATTGAAGAAATTAAAAAAAGTTTAGAAGAAAATATTCAAAGAAAAAGACAAGATAAGATTAAGAAAAGAGAAGATGATTTGAAAATAAGAAATGAAATAAATCAAAATTATACTAATTATTTAAGTGAACAAGACAATTTAAAAAAGAAAAGAATGGAAAGATATGAACAATATAAAAAGGATTTAGAGGAACAAATTAAAGATAAAGAAAGAAGAGAATTAGATAGAATAAAATATCAATATTAATATATTAATATTAAATATAATAAATTTTTAAACCTTAATAAATAATTTAATTTTAAAAAAATAATAATTAAATTTCAGAAAAAATATCTATTCAAAATTAATGGGAGCATACAAATACCTAGAAGAAATATGGAAAAAAAAGCAAAGTGATTTAATGCGTTTTGTCCTTCGTATGCGTACTTGGGAATATCGTCAACTTCCAGCAATTCATCGTTGTACTCGTCCTTCTCGTCCAGAGAAAGCAAGAAAATTAGGATATAAAGCAAAACAAGGGTTTGTAATATATAGAATAAAAATAAGAAGAGGAGGAAGAAAGAAACCAGTTGCTAAAGGAATTATAAATGGAAAACCAAAAACTCAAGGAGTTGTTGGTGTTAAAGGAACTAAATCTTTAAAAGTGATTGCTGAACAAAGAGTTGGTAAAAGAATTCCTAGTTTAAGAGTTTTAAATTCTTATTGGGTTGGTCAAGATGCTACTTATAAATTCTTTGAAGTTATTTTAGTTGATACTTTCCATAAAGCTATTAGAAGAGATGCTAAAATTAATTGGATTGCTAAACCACCTCATAAAAGAAGAGAACAAAGAGGACTTACTTCTGCTGGAAAGAAAAATAGAGGTCTTAGGAAAAAAGGTGTTAATGATAATAAGAATAGACCTTCTCAAAGAGCTAATTGGAAAAGAAGAAATGCTGTTGTTCTTAGAAGATATCGTTAAGGTTTTATTTAATCATATTTTCCGGAATTTTAAATGTTTTATACTTTTATAATGTAAGGTTTTTTACATTCAATTTTTATTTATTTCAAAGGTATGAATAATATTAGTTTTAAAAATAAAAAAATAAAAATTTTTTTATGACAAAAGGTTTAATTTACCATTTTTCATGAATCTTTAAATGAAGATTTTTAGATAATTTTAAATAATTTTTTTCTATTTTAAACTAAAACCTTATTGTCTTCTTCTTCTGAAAGCAGTTCTTCTATTTGGATTTCTTCTAAAAACCATTCTTCTTTGACCTCTTCTATTAAAATTATTATTAAATCTAGTATTATTTCTGAATCCAAAACCTAATCTAAAAGGTCTTGAATAACTGATTCTCACAGTATATCCTCTATACATAAATCTGTTAAATCTCATTATAGCTCTTCTTGCATCTTGAGGATAAAAAAATTGTAAGAAAGCAGTTCTTGTTCTTCCATTTCGATTAAAATTAACATTGCATCTTACTAATCTTCCACATTGTCTAAATAATGAATATAATTCTTGTCTTCTAATAAAAGGATGTAAGTTCCAAAGATATAATCTTCTGTAATTTGCTGTTCTTCCAAAATTATTAAATCTTCTAAAACCTAAATTCATTCTTCTATTAAATTGATTTCTAAATCCACCTCTTCTATTACCTAGATTTCTTCTTGGAAAACCAAAATAATTTCTACGTGGAGGATTGCCACGTCCACCTCTTGGTCCTGAAGGTCCTCTTCCTATTCCACGAGGAGGGAAGTTGTTGTTGAATGTTGTATCTCTTTCTTGTTCTTGAGACATTGCCTCTTTTTATTTTTATATAATGTTTTTGAATTAATTTTAAATTTGAGATATTCTATTTTTTTTAATAATTAATAAATTAATTTTTATTTTTTAAAATAAAATAAATGTCAAATATATTTTTTGATTAATTATAAAATTATTATATAAACTTTTATAGTTTTGATGTTTATTTACTTTAATAAGAATATATTTAGGTTTTGGATTTAAGGATTTTGAGATGATGAAATTTTTTTTTATTTTTTATTGTTATTTTTTTAATTTGCATCTTTATAAACTTTATTTATTTAATTTATTTTTGTTTATTTAATATTTTTTAAAATTATATAATTATATGACTGATGCTCCTTTACCTGTAAAAAAAACTTTTTCTTGTTTATCAAATAAAAATGAAAATTTTAATGTAGAAATATATATAGAAAACAAAGAATTTTTATTAATTAAAGCTACATTAAATAATGAAAAAAATGACTTATATAAATATTATGAAAACAAATTTAATATAAATAATATTAAAAAAACCAATATTTTCAAATTTGTGAATCTATTTACGATATATTTTTAACTATTAATTCAATGATAGACAACAACGACAAAGAAAAACCTTATATAAATGAATGTGAAAATGAAAATGAAATTATTTTAACAATACCTGTTCCACATATTTTAATTAAAAAAGCTGAATTTAAATTAGTTGAAAGAACAATAGTTATAAAAGATTTAAATAATTTATATCAAACAGTTGAAACTTTAACAGAAAAAATAAGAAATCAAGAAAATATTATTCAACAACAAAACATTCAAATACAAAATTTAGAAAAAAAAATTGAAAAAATAAACAAATTAGAAGAAATTATTAATCAACAAAATCTTAAAATTGAATTTTTACAAGAAAAAAACCAAAATATTAATACATTAAAACCACCAATCAATGACAATAATTCAATAATAGATGAATTAAAAAAAAAGATTATTCAATTAGAAGAAATTATAAAAGAACAAAATATTAAAATCCAAAAATTATATGATAATAAAGAAGAAATAAATTCTTTAACAGGTATTTCAAATATTTTTCCAAAAGATAAAGAAAAAGAAAAGCAATTAAGAAATTGGATAGATATGAATAATGAAACTCAATTTGATTTAATCTTTAGAATGAGTAGAGATGGTGAAGAATCAAAAGATTTTCATAATAAATGTGATAATAAAGGTTGTACTCTAATATTAATTGAAACAATGAAAGGATATATTTTTGGAGGATATACTCCTTTAAAATGGGATGATAATGGTTTTAAAAATGATGATGAAACATTTGTGTTTTCTATAAATAAAATGGAAAAAGTAAATAAATTGAATAAACAAATAAATGTTTATTCAATTAATTCTGTTTTAAAAAGAGGACCTGTTTTTGGAAATGGAGATATTGTTATTTTTGAAAATATGAAAAAAGGAAAATTATTTTGTACAAATTTAAGTTGTTTTTTAAGTAATTATAGGTTTACAGAAGGAGAACAAGATTTCGAAGTGAAAGAAATTGAAGTTTTTCAAGTTAAGAAAAAATAAATTAATTTTTTTCATTTAATTTTATTTTTTAATATATTGTAAATATTTAATATTAAAAATCAAAAATTTTTGATATATTAAAAATTATTTTTTATTTTTGTCTCTTTAAGTAAAAAATTTATTTATATTATTAAAAATTTAAAGTTTAAAAAATAGATATGGCTTCTTTAGAAATATTTTTTTATGATTTGAAATTCTCAAATTTAAATTATGACTCTTTCTTAATATTAGGAAAAGAATATATAATTGGAAATGAAACTATTAAAATTCAACTTGATGATAATCTATTTGATAAAACAAAAAACCCAAGAATCACTGAAATTCAGCTTTTTAATAAATCAAATGAGGATCTGAGTGCATTATTTTATTTTAATTTATATTATGGAGAAAATGTAATTAATGTTTTTACAGCATGTGGAGGAGGAATGACATATGAATTAATATTAAAAAAAACAAATATTAAATCAATATTTTTTCATAATAAAGAAATTAAGCATTATGATACTTTAGGAACTGAAAATAGGAAAAGATTTACTCTTATTAATTTTATATTTGAAATCATTCAAATAGATAATATTTCTATAAATTTATTTATATATAGACAAAAATTATCAAATAGTAAAAATTATCAATATAGCTTTTTTGATATTAAACAAAAATTAATTGTTGTTAAACCAATTGAATTTTATAAAAATACAATTTTTAAACTTTTCAAATTCAAAGAACAATTAAATCATTTTTATGAAACATTAAAAGAATTTTTAAAAGATTCAAATCATCTGAATCTTGATGATATAATTATATCAAATTATCAAAATATAAATTCTATATATATTAATAAATTAAATATTTCAAAAGATAAATTAGAAAATATATTTAATGATAAACAAACAGTAGAATTATTTTATTATAAAAAATTAGTTGATTTGATTTATGATTATGAAGAAATAAGTGAAAACAAAAAAATTAATATTAAAGATGCTTTTGATTATTTTGAAAATATAAAAGAAAATATTTTAGAAGATAAGTCATTAAAATATTATCAACAAGTATTTCTTTTAGAAAATTATTTTTCAATATATGAACAACAAAAAGATATTACATTAATAAAAAAACTAAATATTAAATATTATTTAACAAATAAAGCTGAAGAAGATTCAATATTATCAATTACATTCAAATTTTTCAATCAAATAATAAATATGATTACAGAAAAAAGTAAAATATTTTTTCCTTTATTACAAATAAACTCAGGGGAAGGATATTATAAACAAGATAAAGTTTATTCATTTAATATGATTAATGTACAAACATTAAAATTACATTTAAAAGAAATAATTCCAGATATAATAATGTCATATACTAAAGAAGGAAAAAAAATTGCATCAACACATAAATTCACAGGACTTATTTCTATTAATTCAAAAAAAATTTTCAATCATGAATCTTTAGATTTTATTTTTAAAAAATCTATGAATTTATCAGAAGCAAAGGATAATAGTATAATTTTATTTCGATATATTTTTCATGAATTGTGCCATAAAAAATATACTTTCGAAAATACTGATAAAGAAATTTATTCTCCAAAAAAATTTTTTAACGAGGAAAATAAATTAATTACCTTATTATATTATCAATCAAAAACCAAAGAAGAAAATATATCAAAATTATTAACTTCTAATTTAGAAAATATAGGAGATTCTGGTCATTTTTTAGAATATTTTTTTGGTAATGTACTTAATAGGAATTTTTTTATGATATTTGATAAAACTAAAAACTTAGGTAAACTAATAGATAATCCTGATTTATTTTTGGATGATTTAAATGTTATAAAAGAATATATTAAATTAAAATATATATCTCAAACAATATCTAAAACAATTCACAACCAAAATCTTTCAATATATGATGAAATGAAACAATTGGAAATAAATATTAAATTATCAGAATCTCAATTAAATTTAAATAAAAACAATGAAAATGATTATTTAAAAAAGAAAATAAATAATATAACAAATAAAGAAGAATTAGATGAAATACGAAAAAAAATAAAATTTGATGATAATGAAAGTAATATAAAAGAATCAGAAAATGATAAAGATATAAATAGTGATGAAGAAATTGAAAACAATGAAGAAAAAAAATCATTAGAAGAATATTTAATAATAATGGAAAAGTTAGAAAATGAAAATACATCATTAGATGAATGGAGATATTATAGAAGAAAATTATCAAAATATTTATTTACAGATTAAAATAAATAATAAATAATATAAATAATGAATATAAAACAATTAAAAAAATAAAAAAAAAAAATTACCGTATTTTAACAATTTGGGGATTGTGGATTGGGGATTGGGGATTGGGGATTGGGCCCAA
>JAEEGK010009175.1_pt1 | contig 23174 bp, 17 predicted proteins | sample 8958771 | NCBI WGS metagenome assembly JAEEGK01 (sample SAMN16246547, study PRJNA631951) | gut metagenome | biome: gut microbiome; feature: rumen; material: SC-attached | host: Bos | place: Iran: Karaj | collected 2018-10 | reverse complement strand
TTAAAAAAAAACACAAATAATAAAAAATAAACAAGTATAATATAAACATAGAATATTAAAAAAAAAATTAAAAAATATAAAAAAAAAAAAAATGGGAACCCAAAGTAGTCACAGTAAAGATGATGACAACATAATGAATGACAAAACGGATGATCCATCAGTACAATGGAATGAAATAAGTAGTTACAAAGGAATGAAAAGTGATACATCATCAACAAAAAATTATAAAACAAAAAAAAAAATAAACCAAGAAGAATCATCATCAATATCATCATCAAGTGAAACAAAAACAAAAGAAGAGACAACAATATCAAAAAAAGACGAAAGAGTACCATTTAAATTTGAATGGAAAGAAGGAGGAAATAAAGTAACAATTACAGGAAGTTTTTTATCAAATTGGACAATATTTATTGAAATGGTAAAAAATCCTCAAACAGGAATATTTGAATTTAATATAAATTTACCAAAAGGGATTCATCAATTTAAATTTGTAGTAGATAATGTATGGAAATGTTCAAATAATTATCCTTTTTCAAATGATGGAAGTGGAAATATGAATAATGTTATTGATTTAACTAATTATATTCCTCCTGAAAGTCAAGAAGAAAAAAAAGAAAATGAAGAAATTAAAGATAAAGAAAAAGAAAAAAAAGAAAAGAAAATTAAAGGTAAAAATGAATATAATTGTTATATTCCTAATAAAAATGAAATGAATATTGATGCTCCTAATATTCCTCCTCATTATATTAATTATTTTGATATTGATTATAATACTAGACAAAATGTTATTGGAAAAAAAAAATATTTACAATTTTTTGAAAAAGATATTTTAAGTGAAAATAATTGCTATAAAAATATTTTAAGTTGTCCTCATGTTAATTTAAATCATTGTTGTAATGCTTGTAAAATTGGGAATGAAGATAATTATGTTAGATCTTGTGCTTCACAAAGATATAAACATAAGTTATTAACTATTATTTATTATAAACCAAAAAGAAATTGTTATGAGTAACAATTTATTTATTAGTTTTTTTTTGGTTTTTTTGTTGGTTAATTTTTTTCTTTTTTTAGTTTTTAAATAAAAAAAATTTTTGAGTTTTAGATTTTTGGATAAAATATAATTATAAAAAATAAATGAATATTTTTTTATGATATATGATTGTTTTTTTTATTTAGATTTTTTTTTTTTTTTTTTTGAATAATGTATTATTAATAGAAAAAAAATTTTGTTTTTTTTTATAATTTTTTATATTTTTTTTTAATTTATATTTCAACAATTTTTTATGATATAAAAAAAAATAATGTTGAATAAATTGAATGAAGCTTTAAAGATTCCAAATTACTTAAATTCGAACTTAATTAAAGAATTTTTTATTGAAATTTATAAAAGTGTAAAAATGAGATTATTTAGTAAAAATAAATTTTCATATTATATTTTGCATGAAATTCTAGAAATACCACTTTTTTGTTGTCAAAAAATTTACAATTCAATTAATAAAGAGAATTTACCATATTTAAAGAAATATCAATTTGTTGATGGACTTTATAATTTATATTATGGAAATGAAGAAGAATTAACTATACTTTTATTTTCAATACTTGATTTTAATAAAAAAAATTATATAACAATTGATGATACTAAATTATTTTTTACTTATTTACATAGTATAAAACATTCAAATAAAACAATAGATAAATTAAATGAAATAATTGAAAATTTTTTTAAAGGAAAAAAAGAATTAATGTTTAATCAATTTATTAAAATATGTGATTATTATAGTAAAGATTTAATATATCTTTTCAAATATCTAATTCATCAAAATAAATTTTTTACATATAAACAAATAGAATATTTTCAACAATTAAAAAAAATAAATTATGCAGTTGAAGAACAAATAATAAATGAACCATTAAATGAATATAAAAATAAAATATCAAATAAATTATTAGAATATGTTGCTTTAGATTATCCAAATAATGATGAAAGAAAAAAAAATGAATTTTTAGAAGAAAATGAATTAACAGAAACAGAAGAAGAAGAAGAAAATAATAATGATGATTTAAATGAACTTAACAATTTTGAAAATGATATTTCAAATACAATGGATAATTTAGATAAAGAACAAATAATAATTTTTTCTAAAGATAATAAAGAAGAAAGAAAATTTGATTTAAAAAAGAAAAAATCATCTTCATCAGATGAATATAAAAATTTAAAAGATTCAGAAAATAATAATGAATGCTTTCATAATAAATTAGAAAAATTTTTTATGAGTAGAAGTGAAATTAAAGAAGAAATTAAACAAAGAGCTTTTTCTTTTCAAGTAAAATGTAAAAATTATTTGAATAAAAATAATGAAGAACAAAGAAAAAATGAAATGATAATATATACAATTGATGACGATAATACTTTAGAAAAAATAAAAATAAAAATAATTAAAAATATAATTTTTATATTTGAATTTGATGTAGAAAATCAAGATTTTATATATTCACATTTTATATTTTTAAATTCAACTTATTTAGAAATTAAAGGAATAATGCAATTAAATGGAATAGTTTTTTATTCATTGCATTTAATATCAACTTATGGAAATTTTAGAACATCAACTGATTTTTATATTGAAACTTTAAATTTAATGAAACAATTTAAAGAAATTTATAATAATGAAAATAAAATAAAAGAAATTAATCACGATTATATAATGACAAATAAAGAAATAGGAAATGGAAAATTTGGAATTTGTCAACTTTGTTCAAGAATAATAAATAATACAAAGAAAGTTTTTTGTGTTAAAATAATAAATAAATTAAAAAAAGGACTTGATGAAGATGAATATAAAATAATGATGTGGGAAAAAAGTATATTTCTTTTCTTAAAAAAATTCCCAAATCCAAATATTGCAAAAGCATATAATTATTATGAAAATTCAGAATTTATATATTTAATATCAGAATATGTAAATGGAACAGATTTAAAAGTATTTTATGAAAATCATAGAATTGATAATTTTATATTAAAATCAGATTTATTAATATCAATATCATATCAAATTTTAAATGCATTAAATTATATTCATTCATATGGAATTATTCATAGAGATATTAAACATACTAATATTTTAATTAATAATAAAAATCAAATTAAAATAATTGATTTTGGTCTTTCTAGAATTTTAGGTAAAAATGAATATTCAAAAGAACCATATGGTTCTCTTTCTTTTAAATCTCCTGAAATTATAATGGAATATAATTATAATGAAAAAGTTGATATTTGGAGTTTTGGAATTACTTTATTTTATTTGATTTTTGGAAGGACTCCTTTTCAAGATGAAAGTTCTAAACTTATAAAGGAACGTATATGTAAAGAAAATATTAAAATTAATGTTCCTTTTGAAAATTATGATTATCAAATATTGATTAATATTATAAATGAATGTTTAATAAAAAATTACAATTCAAGACCTAGTTGTATACAAATTATTAAAAAATATTTTATTGATTTAGAATTTCAATAATAATAGTGTTAATTTTGTTTTTTGAATGTTAGAGTTAATAATTATTAATAATTATGATTGTTATATATAAATAAGAATTAGGTTATTTATAATATTTGAATATATATTGAATGATTTTGATTAATGTAAATAATATATCAAAGTTTAAAATAAATGTAATTTCTTTAAAATTTTTAATTTTATAAATTTCAATTAATGAATCATAAAAATAAATTATAAATATAATTTTAATTATTATTCCATAATAAAATAATATAATAATAAATTTAAATTATATATTAATTAAAATAAAATAATAATTTAAATCTAACTAATATAAAATTCAAAACCTTTCATTTATATTATTCTCTTCAATCTCAACAATATCTTCAAAATTTTTTTTTTCAAACTTCTCTTCCTCACAATACATAATTCTAACTAATTTATTATTAAACCTCCTACAACACAAATTCTTCCTAGCATTTTTAGCATCATCAATACTATCAAAAAGTACATAAGCATTTCCCATTCCAGCAACATCATTTTCATCAACATCTTTCCTAGGCATAAAAACATCACAAACTTTCCCATATTTCTCACATTCCAATTTAATATCATTTCCAATTTCATTATAAGTATCTTCATTCTCAATATTTAAATCTTTAACAATTCCTTTAAAGCAAAGTACTCTAGTACAAAAAGTAATTTTTTCTCCTTTTAAAGGAGCATTCATAATACCATTAATTAATACAGAAGCAACAGTATTACTTAATAAATTATCCTCTCCCATTGTCATTAAACCTTGATAAGTTTTTGGTCTTCCTACTTTTAATGCTTTACCCATAACATTAACACCATTTAATACAAAACCTAAATTTGCTTCTTCAGCTGAACGAAATTCAACAAATGCATAATGACCATCTGAACTTATCCATGCTGAAACTATTGGTTCTCCTGGAGCAAAACCTTCTTTTTTTACTGTTAAGATTGTATTGTTTAATAATTGAATTAATGATTGTTGAGTTAAACCTGATGGAAGATTTCCTATATATAATTTACGATCTGTTTTTGATGCTGTTGGAAGAAGAGCTAAAGATTGTACTAAGTTTGGATTTGTTATTTGTGGAAGAAGCTTTTGAGGAGGTGATTGAGGAGGAATTATTTGTGTTGGTGGTGGAAGGGTTTCTGGGAAAAGAACTTGAGTTGGAGGTGGGTTTATTAATGCTGGATTTGATGGTGCATCTGTGAAACCTGATTGGATTTGGTATTTTGGTTCTAATGGTTTTGGGGGAGATTCTGTTTTTGATGATGATTTGTGACGACGATGATGAGATGATTTATGACGACGATGAGAGTAATGAGGACGATGAGAACTATATTATTGTTATATAATTTTATTTTACCTTCTATAAGAAGAATGACGACGAGAACGAGAACGAGAATGATGACGATTACGAGAACGTCTTCTATCTCTATCCCTTTCTCTATCTCTATCTCTATCTCTATCTCTTTCTCTTTCTCTTTCTCTATCTCTGTTTCTAGCTCTTTCTCTGTCTCTTTCTCTGTCTCTATCTCTGTCTCTGTCTCTATCTCTTTCTCTGTCTCTGTCTCTGTCTCTTTCTCTGTCTCTATTTCTTTCCCTATCCCTTTCTCTTTCTCTATCTTTATCTCTTTCTCTATCTTTATCTTTATCTCTTTCTCTTTCTTTATCATTCCATTGTCTACTTTCCATTATTTAAAAAATATTTCTATTTTGAATAAAAATTTAATTTATTTTAAAATTTTTTAAAGAACAAAAATATTATAATTATAGTACTATTTAATAAAAATGTTTGATAAAAACAATATCAAAAATATTACAATTTCTTTCTTAGTAAGATACCTCAACGAAACAAAAGAACATAAACATTGTACATGGGAACTTTTTCAAAATATGCCAGAGAACTTAACTAAATGTGAACATGCTAGAATAAATTGTGAGGGAAAATATTTTAATATTCTTGCTCTTCATTTTTGTTACATAAAAACCTCATTCATATCACTTCCATTATTATTTATTATAATGTTACTATGTTTTTATTTTGCAGCAACAACAGGACATTATTATTTAGCAAAAGTTCTAAGTTTAATTGCAGCAAAATTACATTTTAGTCAAAATTTAGCAGGTTTAACTTTAATTGCATTAGGAAATATGGCTTGTGATGTTATAGTAGCAATTTTAGCTGGTGCTGAATCAGGAGTTAAAACTTCATTTTGTTCTTTATTAGGTGGTGGTAATTTAATTTTAGGTATGATAATGTCCACTGTTATTTTCCTTAGTAAAGGTGTCAAAGTAGTTGGAATTAATTTTGTAAGAGATTTAATAACATATTTAATTGGTTTAAGTGTTGTTGTTTTTTATGGTTTTAATAAAGAAGTTAAGTTATATCAAGCTATTATTTTTTTGTCTCTTTATTTTGTTTATGTTGGAATTTGTGTTTTGATGGAAAAATTGTCAAAAAAAAAAGAATTAGATGATCTTATGTATAGTATAAATGATGATTTGAGTGAAGATTTTGTTACTAAAATTTACGATGAAAATAGTGAAGAAGATCTTATTTATAATAGTATAATTAATTCTAATACAGAAAAAAAAAGTGATAATGAGGAAAAAAAAGAAGATATTAAAATAAATGAAAATCCACATATTGATGAACTTAATGATGAGGATATAGAAAGTCAAACATCAACTTCATCATCAAAAAAAAAAAATTGGGATATAGATTCAATAATGCAGAATTTATTTATGGTAAAAAAAGCAGCATCCCGTGCATTAAGTGGAGGTCTAAAAAGCTCAATAAGTTTCAATGAAAGTAATATAAATGTAGCAAACTATTCTAAATTAAAAATAATGTTCCTAGATATGTATCTTTCAGAAAAACCATGGGAAAAAAAAAACTTATTTGAAAAAATAAAAACAATCCTAATAGACTCAGTAATGGATTCAGCACGTAAATTAACAATCCCTCCCTTTGAACAATCACTTTGGAATAAAACATTATTTACATTTTGGCCAATATCAATAAGTATATTCTTAACAATATCACTCAAATTATATTACATATATCAAAATTACTTTTTATATGTAATAATATATTACGTAATAATGATAATAATATGTTACATAATAAATAGAAAAACATATCGTGGTTCCTTACCAAATTGTACATGGGGTTTCTTAATTCCAGCATTACTAGTATCAATTCTATGGTTATATACATCATCAAGTATATTAATGAATATGATAACAGGAATTCAAGTTCTTTTACCTGTTAAAGTTCCAGACACTTTCTTAATAATGACAATAATTGCTTTTGGTAATGCAACACCTGATTTTATTGTTGTATGCTCACTTGCTATTAGTGGTTATGGAGAAATGGCTTTAAGTGGTGCTATTGGTGGTCCTGTTTTTGGATTACTTTGTGGATTTGGAGTTTGTTTAATTCAAGGATGCTTAAGTGATGGTAATACTACAAAATTTGATATTTTTGATTCTATGTTTATTAAAGTTGCTTTGGCTTTAGTTGTTTTTGATGTTTTACAATTACTTATTAGTGGGATTGCATTAAAATTTAATATTAGGAGGAAAGTTTGTATTATTGGGTATATTTCGTATTTTGTTTATTTTGTTGGAATTATTCTTATGTCTTTTGTTTTTAAAGTTGAATAATGTTTTTATTTGTAGAAATGGTTTTTTGAAAAGAATTATATTTTTGTTTTAAAATTAATTTATATTATTATTTAAATTATTTACTTTTTGAATTTTATTAATTATAAAAAAATGTAGTTCTTCTGGGGAATCTAAATGGAAATCTAAATTTATTCTACGGTTATTTTTATTTAATTTAAAAGATTTTTCATATAAATTTTGGTTTTTATAAACATTTGATTTAAGTAATCCTAAAAATTTTTGTCTATCTATTTTTTTATGATTATCATAATCTACTTTTTCATCTTCTTTTACTATTAATTCATTATTATCAACAATTAATTTTTTATTATCAGGATTTGTAATTATATTTAAATAAGCATTACTTACATTTGGACTTATATTACTTGAATAAAAATTTGTTCCTTGATTTTTATTTTTTAATCTCATTGAAAAATTATTTCTCTTTTTAATATTATTTTTTTTTTCAGTAGAATAAGAATTTAAATTTGAATTTCTAGTTTTATAATTATTATAATTATGAAATGGATATAATAAATTATCTTGACTTAAAATAGATTTATGATAATTTTTATTCTTTTTTTCAAAATTTTCTTCAGTATGATTTATTAAATATTTATTATTATTAGGAATAAAAAATTTTAAATTATTTGGTAAATCAACTGATAATTTTAAATTTTTATCTCCTGGTATGAATTTTTTATGTGAAACAGAAAAAAAACTTTTATTTCCTTTTGAATTATTTTTCAATAAATTTCTTTTGAATAATTTATTATTAAAAATAGATTGAGTTTGGTTAAGAAAAAGATTAGAATTCATTTATTATTAATTATTTTAAAAAAATATAAAAATTAATATATTTTATTTTAATTATTTTATAATCCTCCATATTGATTATCATCATTATTCTCATTATTATTTTCAGTACTAAATTTAATACTTAAAACTTCTTCTTCATCTCCATTATCCATTTGAATTTCATTATCATTTGAATTTTTTGATATTTGATTACTTATTCCAATATCTACATTTTCATCTTTTTTTTTTGATTTATTTAATGGAAAATATTCATATAATTTTAATTTTTCAATTATAGGAACAAAAAATTTTTGTTTTATATTAAAAAGAAAATCACTACTTGTAAAATCTTCATCTCTAGAACCATAAAAAAAGAAAATTAAAAGACCAAAAATTATAACAAAACTAATTAAAAAAGTATAATAAATCATATATAAATATCTTAATAAAAAATTAATTTTAGGAACTTTACAAACTTTATTAAAATAAACATTAATTTTTTGTCCATTATCAAAACTAAATTCCAATTCATAATTTAATTTATAATCACTTCTCATTTCTTTCTTCATTTTACAAGTAAAAAGAATATAAAATTCTTGATAAATATTATTTAATTGTCCTCCATAATTTCCAATATCACCTTTAATAATACTACTAACAATTTGATCATTATTAGGATTTAATTTAATAGGATTCATTTTATAAGGAATTGGTTCAAGTGTATTATCAGCTAAAGAAACAATAAATTTAATATTATCATTAAAAATAATATTATCTGCTTCTGTATTTAAACTTCTTTCTTTATTAAAAAAATAATCATAAAATAAAGGAATATTCCCATTTTCTAATATAGTATAAAATATATCACTTGTTGAAAATGCTAAATTTATTAATGGTGGTTTTCCATATAAATCACCTTTACATTTTTTTTTCCATATTAATTCAAATTCTTTACATTTATCAGGTTTTAATTTTAATCTTATTTTACTTTCTCCCATTTGTAATTTATCACAATTATATGTTATTTCTAATGAATTTACTTTTGTGGTATTACTTGATACTAAATCTAATTGATATGTTGAATATGTTGGTTTTAATAATGTTTCATTATCAGATGTTAATATTATATTAATTATATTAAATGTTGTATTTTCTTTTATTGTTTCTGTTATGAAAAATTTATCCATTACTACATTATCTTCTGAAATAAAAGTAGATTCTGTGTTTTCTTTAAAATTATTTGTTATTTCTCCTGATGGTAAATATATACTATTTGAATCACCATATATTTGTGTTATTGTAAATGGACAAATTCCATCTGGATTACTTCCTATAATATCACTTTTCCCTTTATTAAAAATACAACAAATTATAAAAACAAAATAATAAAAATTATACATTTATTTTTAAATAAAATAAAAAAATTAAAAATTAAAAAATTAAAACAATAAAAAAAAACGAATTAAAATATAACAAAAAAAATAAAAAAAACTATAAAAATTCATATAAAAAAAAATGGGATGTAGTTCCGGTAATTCAGTACCTGAAAAAAATAAAAAACCAAAAAATCCAGTATTAGTAGTAGTAGGTCCATCAGGAGTAGGTAAAGATACAGTAATGCAGAAATTATTTGAAAAACATCCAAATTCATTTAAAAAAGGAACAACTCATACAACAAGACAAAAGCGTCCAGGAGAAATTGAAGGAGTAAATTATTATTATGTAACTCAAGAAGAATTTTTAAAATTAAAAGATGAAGGTGGATTAGTAGAAAATAATTTTTATAATAATAATTATTATGGTTTATCAAAAATGGAATTAGAAAAAGCAGAAAAATTAGATAAAATAATGTATGTTATAATTGATATTAATGGCGCTGATGCTGTTTATAAATTAAAAATTCCTGCAACTTTCGTTGCTATTATTCCTGAAAGTGAAAAAGTTTTAGAAGATAGATTAAAGGGAAGAGGAACTGAAAGTGAAGATGTTATTCAAGGAAGATTAAATACTGCTAAGGAAGAATTAAGGAGAATTAATCAGGAACCTTTTTTTAATTATAAAATTGTTAATAATAATTTAGATGAATGTGTTTTGGAACTTGAAAAAAAATTAAAGGAAGTTTATGGAGATTTTAAATAAAAGTTATTTTTTTTTTATTTGGTTTTTTATTTATTTATTTTATTTTGTTATTTTTTTAATTTGAATTTTTGATTTTTTTTTTTTGTTTTTTTTTTTTTGAAAATTATTTTTATTTTTTTATATAATTATTAATGAATATTAGTAGTCCTCTTTATCAAACTGAAATGTATAATGAATCACAAGTTACTCCTATTAGACAAAGTGTATTCGAAGGAAATATTAAAAAATATCAAACAAATTTTAATTCTAAATGGGCTAATTTAAAATCTTTATTACAAATTAAAACTTCTTTAGAATCATCTGTAAATACATTAAGAAATGAAACATTAGAACAATTTTCTTCTAAAATTCATAAAATATATAAAAAGAAAATAATTATTCGAGAAATAACTCAAAATAATAGTAAAATATTTTTTAATGCGAATAAAGATTTTACAGTAAAAAAAATTAATATTTTAGATGGAGTAAATAATATATCTTATTATGAAGATATTTCAAATATATTATTTGAATTAAGATATAATAATAATTTAATGTTAAATTTCATTGATTCTTTAACAGAAAATGAACATAAAATAATGATACCATTTTTATGTCATTTCTTTTATGAAAATTTTTATATGGAATCAACTGAACAAGAAGAAATGTTATATATAATATATTTACTATTAGAAAAAGAAATTGATAAATTAAATACTCCTTCAATAAATTCTTTTTTAGATGATTCATTTATATCTAAATTTTTATATGAATTATCAAATAGATATGAAATTAAATGTTATATTAATGTAGTTTTAAATAGTTTAATAAGAAAAATAAATGATATTAATTCTAATTATCTTTCTTTAGATATATTTAATGATGCTAAAAAAAAAAGTAGAAATCAAGAAATAAAAAATGATAATAAAGTTGCACAATCAGTGCTTTTTCATGATAGATCAACTCAAAATTCTTTTATTCAAAGAGGTTTAAATTTAAATGATGATTTTAGAAAAACAGAAAATATGAATAGTCAAATAAAACATTATATGGGAACTCATTTGGGAAATAATGATTTTTTTTTGAATCAAATAAATTATAGTTTAAATGAATATGAAATGAGAAAATTATTTCAAGATAAAACTGATATTACACAAAGAGAATTATTACTTAAACATTTAAGATATTCAAAAACATCAAAAAATTCAAATTTATTTTCTAATTCAAATTTTTGTGAAAATTTAAATAAAAAAATGAATGTATTACCAAAAGAAATAATTAATCAATATTACAGTGGATATACTATGATTATTGAATTTATTGAAGATTTATTTCATAATTTAGAAAATGAAACTATAATACCATATTCAATTAAAATTGTTTGTAAAATTATTTTTGTTTTAATTAAACAAAAATTTAAATATATATCAAATTTAGAAAGAGATATTTTTGTAGGAGCATTTTTTTTTGAAAAATTAATTTTACCAGTTTTATTAAATCCAGATATAAATGAAACAGGATATAATTCAATAATATCAATGTCAACTAGAAAAAATTTATATAATATTTATTTAGTACTTAAAAAATTTACAAGAGCTGAATTATTTACAAGTGACACATCACCTCATTTTACAATATTTAATCAATACATTCTTGATAATATTCAAAAAATTGATGAATTTGTAAAAAAAGTTACAAAATTAGAATTACCTTTTAAATTAAAAAAACTTTCTGAATTATTTTATGAAAATGATTTATATGTTTTAAATAGTGAAGAAAAAGATCCTGATTTAATTACTTATGATTATTTTGCAGAAAATAAAAAAGATTTTATGCAACATCAAAGTATATGTTTTAATATAGAACAATTATTATTAATAATAAATAAAATTCATGATAATGAATTATTTAAATATACATTTAATAATAAATCATTTAAAGGAAGTTCTGAAAAATTATTTGAATTTCAAGATTTTTTCCAAAGTCAAAAAGTAAAAGAAGAACAAGATTATTATGTAATTATGAATGATAAATATCCACCAGAAGTAAGTGAATTATTAAAAAAAAAAGCAGAAATAAAACCATTATTTTTAAATAAAACAACAAATTGTTTAAATGAAATAAAGTATGCAATATGTTATTTATTAACTCATTTTGAAATTCTTCCTCATTGGGAATGGGTAACAGGAAATTATAAAACTGAAAATTGTTTTGAAACAATTGATAAATATTTAAATAATTATTATAATAATATTATCTTACCATTTAATAGTAATGTTCCTCTTTGTTGGTATAGTACTTATATTATTAATAATTTAAAAAATATTCCTCAAGAATATCAAAATAATGATTTTCAAAAATTGCATGATGAAATTGTTGAAGAATTTAAATCAACAATGAAAAAATTAAATAGATTAAATGATTTTTTAACTATTCAAATTACAACTAAATTCTTTTTAATTGATCATAAAATTAAAATCACAGATGAAGAATTAAAAAATATTAAATCTACTGAAAAAAATATTAAAACAGAATTATTTATAGAAAAGAGAAATATACCTGTTTTATTAGCTTCAAAATATGAAATTTTAGAAGAAAAACAAAAAAAAGAAAAAAATATTAATCTAAATCAAGGAGGATTTAAACAATTAAATGAAATAATATGTGTAATAGACACAAGAGAAAAATATGAAAAAAATTCAAAAATTGATTTTAAAAATGATAAAGATTTCTTATTACATTTAGAAGATAATATTAAAAATAAATATAAATGTTTAACAATTAATGATTTTGCAGAAAGATTTTCAAATTATCATATTATTAATGCAGATATAGTTAATATTGATTTAAATAGAGATGGATATACAAAAGCAAGAGAAGTATTAGAAATATATATATCATATGTAAAAGAAGAATTAACAACTTATTTTTATCCAAATTACAATAATTTACAAAATGATTTAAATAAATGTGAATCATCACATGAAATAGAAGAATTAAATAAAAAAATAAATGAATTAAAAGAAGAAATTGAATCTCAATGTAAAATAATATGGAATTATATATTAAAAAGATTATGTAATAAATATTATTCAGAAGTTCCTATTCAAATTGATATAGATTTTAATAGAAAATGTAAAGAATTAGCATGGATTGAACCAATAAAACATTTATTAATTCAAGAAAATGTTTTTGAAAAGAATATTTTTCAAATAATAGTAAATCATATGAAAAATATGGATAATTATAGAACACCAGCAGAAAAATTAAATGAATTTGGAAAAGGAGTACAATTAATTAATTCTTTATATCTTTTTTCAATTAATAAAAAAGATCCTGATGCTGCAGATTTTTTACCTTTAGTTATTTATGCTATTATTTTATGTCAACCTAAAAGATTAATTTGGACAATTAGATTTATTAAACTTTTTCTTAATTCTAATGAATTATTAGGTAATAATGGATATAATTTAACTCAAGCTGAAAGTGCTACTAAATATATTCTTAATTTAGATTATAAACAAGTTCATATTCCTGAAAATGAATTTGAAGATAATTGTAAGAAATTTAGATATTTTGAAAATGAAAATAAATAATAATATTATATATTAGGAATTATAATTTTTTAAATATTTTATATTTTTTAATATTGTTTAATTATAAATTATATCTATAATGGGATGTACAGAAACTAAAGAAGATATTGAATATGAAATGTTTCTTTTGAGAATGGAAAGAGATAAAGTTAGAAAAGAAAAAAATGATTTAATGTTAAGATATAGAATGATAACTGGGAAAATATATAAACAAAAAAAAATTCCTGATTATATATTAACTGAGAAAAAAAATATTTCAAATAAATTTATATCTAAAAATGGTTCTAATATTCCTATGATTCAAGGAATGTATAATACTTCTATTTTAGAAACTGATGTAAAAGAAGAAGAAGATAATATTCAAAATCAAAAATTGACTATTAATAATTAGTTTTAAATTTGATAATTTTATAAATAAATTAAAGATATTTTTTTCTAATTAATTCGAAAAAAATAAAAAAGTATTTCAAAATTTAGTATGAGTAAAAAAAATAAAAATAAAGAATTATTAAAATCTATAAATAAAGAATTACTTTTAATTTATTTAATATTTAAAAAAAATATTAATAAAACAATTTGTTGAAAAAATTTAAAGCATAAAAACATAAATCATATTAAAAATGGGAAATATAATTGAATTAAATTGTGAAAAATTATGTAATATAAATTTAAAAGAGTCAAATTCAAATGCAAAGAAATATACAATAATTTCAAATAAAAGTGATTATAATGAACATAAAAATAATAAATATAATGATACTCAATGTTCAAATTTAATATCAAATTATAATTCAAGTTTGATTCAAAACAATTTAAATTCAGAAATAAATGAAAAAGATGAAAAAAATGCATCTATGAAAAATAAACATAAATCACAATTTTCAAAAAGTAAATTTATTAAAACAAAAACTGAAACTCCTGATTTTCAAGATAATTTTGAAATTAAAATTATACAATCAAATTTGGGACATTCTCAAACAGAAAATAGAGGATTTAGGGCAAATTCTTATATCGCAAAAGATATTATAAGAAGTAAGGAAGAAACAAATAAAAGTATTCAAAAAATTGAAAAAACATTTCATTTAAATTTGATGGAAACTTTAAAAGAAATTGAAGAAAATGAAAAAGAATTAAATAATAGATTGGATACTGTTAAATTCAATACAAATATGAATTTATTAGAATATAGAAAAGAAAATACAAATGAAACTACAAATGAAAATAATGAAAATAATGAAAATAGTGAAAATGAAATAAATGCAAAAGAAGAAACACACTTTCCTTTTAGACAACTGACAGTACAAAATCCAAAATCTCTTCAATTTAATAGTACTCAAGATATAATGTATGCAGGATTAAATTTACATGAAGAAACAGAAATAAAAGGTTATTTTCAATTAAAGAAAAATTGTAATTTTAAATATTATGGTAAAAAAGAAATAGATAAAACAAAAAATGGTTTTGGAATAATAAAATGGGATGATGGTAGTATATTAAGTACAATATTTACAAATTCAAAAATAAATGGATATGCAATTTTTAAAAATAATGAATTCTCAGAACCAGCAATTTATTATGGTAATTACATAGATAATATACCAAAAGGATTTGGATATTATATTTGTGGTTCAATAAAAACAATAAGTGATAATTGGTATAAAAATAAAATAAATGGATTAGTAATTAGAATTAATATTGAAGATGAAACAATATATAAAGGAGAATTTTTAGAATCAAAAAAAAATGGTTTAGGTATCTTTATTTATAAAGATGGTACTTCAAGTTATGGTGAATGGATTGATGATAAATTAAATGGTTATGGATTAATTAAATATAGTAATGAATCTATTTATGCTGGACAATTTAAAGATAATATTTTTCATGGTTTTGGGGAATTTTTATGGTATGATGGAAAATATTATATTGGAGAATATAATATGGGAATTAAAGATGGTTTTGGTATTTTTGTTTGGAATTTTGATAAAAGTGATGCTTATATTGGTTTTTGGGAAAATGGGAAAACTTCTGGTATTGGTATTAAATTAGATGATAAGAATTGCAAGTTATGTTATTGGAAAGAAGGAAGAAAAATTAATGTTATTAAATCTTGGGAATTGGATGATTATTTGAAAGGATGTAATAATAAATATAAAAAAATATTTGAAAAAAAACATAAGTCTTTAGTTAAGTTTATACATAAATTAAAAAATGGTGATATTTTCAAAGAAAAATTCTATTCCCTTATTTAATAATATAGTATTTCATTTTATACAGTTAGGGTTTAATTAATTTTAAATCAAAATTATGAAAAATGTAAATTTTAATATAGTGAGAAGAATTTATACAAAATATTGTAATTTTTAAATATAATTTTTGTATATAAATAAAAAATCTTTATTAATTATAAAAACAGTTTCTTATTAATATCCTATTACTAAGGTATAAATTATTTTTTTTTCCAATTTAATATAACTTTCTTTACAAACAATCATTGGTAATTATATAAAATTTTGAATATTCTTTTTTAATAGAGAAAAAAAACTATACTGTTACTTTTCAGTATAATACCTTTATTATTATATTTTTTATATATATTATTAACTTTATTCCAAAACCAAAACAAAAAAAATATCTGCAATTAAATATTAAATAAGAATTACTTCATTAGAATATTCATATATTTTATTTTCAATATGATACATTTCTTGAAAAATTAAAAAAAAAAAATTAATATATAAAACTTTTATTCAAATATATTTTTTAAAATTTTAACTTTTTGTAATTTGGTTTATTTATTTTTTTTTAATTTTATATGAGATGTTTAATTTTTTTCTTTTAATTATTCTATTATATGTAGTTATTTATTTTTTCATGCTTTTCATTATTTGATTTTATAATATTTTGAATTATATAATTTATATCATAATTATTTTAATATAAAAAATTAATATATTATAGATAATTAATTATTTAATGATTTAATTAATTTTTTTTAAATTTATTTAAATTAAATGAAAAAAAAAGGAAATTCTCAATCAAAAAAGCATTTAAAGAATGCTAAAAATTACATATCAAAAATAAAAAATAAAAAATGCAAAGATGAATTTTTTCAATTCGAAAAAAATTTACTTCAAAAAAAAAGAGAAGAAAAAGATATATTAAAAGATGATGACGATAGTGAAGACGAAGAATATGAAGAAGATGAATTAGACTATGCAGAAGAATATTATGAATATCCTGATTTAATTAGAAATAATGAAGATTATGAAAAATTTCCTTGTGATACTTTTGAACCTTATAATATTCCAAAAACAAATGAAGAACATAAAAAAAATTTAGAAGATTTAATAAATAGAAGTGATATTATTTTAGAATTTATTGATATTAGAAATATAAATGGAACAAGATGTTTTAATTTAGAAAATGAAATTAAAAAGAACAAAAATTTAATTTTAGTTTTAGCAAAATCTGATATTTTTACAAAAGAATTTCTTGATCAAAAAATTGATTTATTAAAAAAAGAAAATTTAGTTTTAGTTGTTTCTTCTTATATTAGAGAAAAAATAATTGAAATGTATAATCAATTAAAAGAAATTATTTTAGGAATTAATAATGATAAAAAATGTATTAAAATAGGAATTATTGGTTATCCTAATATGGGAAAAAGTACTTTTATTAAATCAATTCAATTATTAAAAGAAGCAAATTCTTTTGAGAAAATTATTTATTTTGATGATAGATCTTTTGGAATTGATAGTCTTCCTGGAACAATTTTTGAAAAAGATGATGATAAAACATTTTTTATTTCTAAAGAATTTAAAGATATTTCATTAATTCCTAATCCTGAAAAATTAATTGAAAAATTATTTGATTATATTGATAAGAATAAAATTAAGGAAATTTATAATTTAAATGATTTTAATAATCTTTCAGATTTAATAAAAGAATTTTCTATTAAATTTCAATATAATGAAAATGAAAATAATTTAATTATTCTTCATATTATAAGAGATATAATAGAAGGAAAAATCATTTATGAAATAAATTAAAAAAAAAATAAATATTCAAGATTTTATATAATAAAATTATAAAATAATAAAATTTAAATTCTTTATATTATTTTCATCTTCTTTTAATTTCTATATATCCACTTTATATTATGTAAAAGTAATAAATATTCTATATACTATATATGGATATATAATTTTTTTAAATATTTCAGAGATTACTTCCCTTATTAAAATTAGTATTATTATTAATATTTTGATTATCATTATTCCCTTGTTCTAAAAGAGAAGTTAATCCCAATTTTTCAATCATTCCCATAACATGCTTAGAAAAACCATCTCTTTTCTTAAGCACTTGACTGGAAATAATTTTTTTAACTAAAATTACTTTATTTTTCATATCTGAAAATTCAATCATTTTCTGTACTACATAATTACCAAATTTATCTTTAACTAAAGATAATAAAATATTATTTGATTTATTATCTTGTTCAATAATTTCATTTACTATTTTTTCATTTTGACTTTTATTTCCTAAAGTTAAGCATTTTTCAACTACATTAGAAGCAAATTTATGTAAAGAATATTGTAAAATTTTCCCTTGAATTCCATCATAAATTTTTTGATTATCTTTAATTTTTTCAATAATATTTTGAATAACATAATTACCATATTGATCTAAACACAATTCATTAATTCTTTCATAAATTTCTTTTAAAACAACATCTTTTTCTTCTTCAGTACAAAATTCAAAAATTCTTTGAATAACTCTACAACCATATTGATGAATACTTAATTGATAAACTTTACCTTTAATAGAATTAACAATTGGTCCATGTTCACCTTTTGGTAATTTTTCAATTAATTTTTGAATAACATGATTACCATTTTGATCTTGAATACATTTAATTAAATCATTTTGTAATTCAATTAAATGTCTTCTTACATCATTTGTATCAGCAACATCAATTGCTTTTTGAATAACACGACATCCATACATATGTAAAGTTAATTCTTTTATTTTTCCAAAAAGTTGACTTATTAATACTTTTTTATTTTCTATTGAAACACTTTCTAATAATCTTTGTATTACATAATTTCCAAATACATCTTTTGATAATAAATATACTTCTGGTTTTATTTTTTCTATTATTTGTTGTTTTTCTTCTTCATTTCCTTCTTCATATATTTTTTGGAATATTCTACTTCCAGTATGTGATTTACATATTTCTGGTATTGAATTGTATACTTCTTCAAATGTTGTTGCTGTTTCGTTTATTTGATTTGGTTTTTTTATAAAGTTATTATTATTCATTAAATTCATATTCATATAATTATTTGGATAATTTTGCTTTTTTTGCTTTTGATTATATATATTATTATAATTTTGATTTGATTTATTCATATATACATTAAACATTTGCATATTTTGAATATTCATACTATTCATTGGTAAACCATTCATATTAATAGGATATCCCATATTCATCATATAATTATTATACATATTCTTAAAGTTAGGATATGCCTCACTCATATTTACAAATGGATTACCATTATTATTATTATTATTATTATTATTATTTTGATTCATAAATATATTATTATTCATATTTTGAAACATATTATTATTAGAATTATTATTATTATTATTTCTCATATTATAAAAATTATTTTGATTTTGTTTATTATCAACATCATTACCACTATTTAAATTTTGATTATAAAAATTATTCATTTGTTCATTATTATTATTAATAATACCATAACCAAAAGGATTATTAATCATCATATCATAATTATTTTGATTATTATTATTATCATTATTCATTCCACCATAAAAATAAGCAACAGGATTAGGAGCCATTTGTTCATTATTTCCATTATTAACATTTCCAAAAACTAAATTTTGATTATTATCAAAATCTCTTTTTTCATAATCTTCATTAACTTCAGGAATTCCTTTAACATTATTATCTTTTATATTAAGATTATTCATCATTTTATCTAATTTATCATCTTCATTTAAAAATTGATGAAAATTTCCTCCTAAATCACCATAATCTTCTTCATTTTCTTTAATATCATTTTCTTTTGAAGTTCCTTCTTTTATAAATTTCATATTTGGCATTGGAGTATATGTTGGTTTTGGTAAACGTGGATCTCTTGGTTTAATTGAATTATAATATATGTAATAATTATATGTTGATATATAATCTTCATTATTATCTACATCAAAATTGAAATCTGTGTCTGTTTCTATTGGTGCTGTCTTTGAACCTATTCTATTTTCTTTTTTTTGAGGTTTTGGTTTTGATATATTATTATCTTGTTCGGATTTCATTCTTTTGTTTTTGTTTTTTTTTTTAATTATTTTTTAAAGTTTTTTTTTGGATATGTTATTTTATTTTGTTTTATATTATTTTTTTTAATTTTTTTTATTTTTTTTTTTTTGAATTGAGTTTTTTAATTTTCAAAAAATTATTTATATGGGATATTAAGGAAATGATAAGGAGAAATAATATATTTTTTTTTTTTAAATTAATATTTTAATAAATGTCTGTGGATGATTTAGATGTTAGGAAAACTTATGAAATAAATCAATTGTATCAATCTGATGACCCAAAATTAATTTATTTGGCGGAAAAAATTAATGAAGCTGAAAAATATGCTTTTGAAAATTGTGTAATAAAAGATATTCCTGATTATTCAATTTTTTCAGATATTGAAAAAAGAGCAATTGAATTAGAAGAAAAAAGATATAAAGAAACTAAAAAATTAGTAAAAGGTATAGCAAAATCAATTTTAGCAACATCAAATAAAAATTCAAATTATTTAATTGATTATAATATAATTCAAAATCAAAAAAAAATTGAAGAATTAATAAAAAAAATTCCTGAATAATAAAAAAAATAATTAAAATAATTATATAAATATAAAAAAAAATATTAAAAAATTAAATTATTTATATATCAATATCTAAATAATTTTATTTAAAAATTTAATGTCTTAAATTTAATGTGTAAGTAAAAATTCCAAATCAAATAAACATATGTTTATATTTATAATGATGCTAAAGCAAGTTCTGCTACTTAATTTTTTTGCAGACGACTTACCAATTTCTGATTATAAATAAAATTAAAAAAACATATGTGATTTGATTATATTTCAAAATATATTTTTATTAATAATTTTAGGTTTATTTAGAAATAAAAAAAACAAATTTCAAATTAAATAAGAAATAAACAAAAGATAAAAAAAGAAGAAAAAAAAGTAAGTATTCAAAAACCTTTTTCCTTATTTTTTGAACAATATTTATTTTTTATGATGAATTTAATTGCTGCCCCAGGCTTATTTTAAAATGGTGATTAGCAATTTTACTGAAATAAAAATAAATAAAATTCTTAAAAAAAATTTATTTATATAAAAATTTATCTTAATAATTTTTAGGTAGAAGAAAATCAAATATTATTCTTTAATAACAAGATTGAATTTATTTCAAATATTAAAAGAATATTAAATTTTCTCCTATTTTTTTTATGTTAAAAAATATTATTAATATGATGATAAAACTTTTTTCTGACACCTCTTGATTGAGCTTCGGCAATGATCGGAATTTTTTATCTGATAATAATATTTTTTAACATCTTAAAATTAAAGGATATTTTTTCTTTTTACTTTTAAAAAATCATTAATTAAAATGAAAGATAAATAATTAAAATTAAATTAATTTAAATTTTTAATAAATATTTATTAATTAAGTTATTTAAATTTTTATATTAATGGTAAATAAAGAAAATGTAGTTAAAATACTTATATTTTTATTATTTTTAACTACAATAATAATAACAGAAATATTTTATAGAAATAAATTATTTAATAAAAGTTTAACCGCAGAAAAAAATATTCAAAATTTTTTTGGAAAAAAATTTTTTAAAACATACTTTAGTTTTTTTTCATTATTAGGTGAAAAATTAATAATACTTCCATATATAATATTTATATGTACATCTCCAATAAATTATTCATTAATTCAAATATTTATATTAGATATTTCAATTTATTTTACAACATTCTTTAAATCAATTTATAAGAATCCAAGACCATTTTGGATTAATAATGATCTTTTAACCGAATGTAATGGAGGATATGGAAATCCAAGTGGACATTCAATTACAAGTACTTCTGTTTATTTATCTATGGCTTATTTTTTGAGTAATTATAAATATTTTAGAAAAAGTAGATTAAATCAAATTATAATTTATGTTTGTTTTTCATTTTTAATTTTTAATATCATTTTTAGTAGATTATATTTAGGTGTACATTCTATTAATCAAGTTATTTATGGATTTTTAATTGGGTTATGTATTTTTTATTTTGTTTTTTTTATTTTTCAAATACAAAAGAAAAAACCAAAAGAGTTTCTTGATTTTATTGATAAAAATAAAATATGGATTATTTTAGGTTATTTAATTCTATTTTTTATTCCATTCCCTTTAATTTTTACAAAAGATAAGAATAAAGATAAATATATAAATATTATTAATGAATTATGTCCAAAAATAAAAGAATATAAAATATTAGAAAAAGAATGTTTGCATCAGTTATTACAATTCTTATCATTTGTAGGAATAATTTTTGGAATGATATATTGTATTGAATATTTAAAAACAATAAATATTGAAGATAAAGAAAAAATTTTTTTAAATTGGTGTAACAATAATAAAAAATATAAATTTGAATATTATCAAAGAATAATACTTTTTTTTTCTGTTGCAATAATATCATATATTATATTTTATTTAATCTTTCAATTAATTGGTAATTCACATTTAAAAATTTTTGGAACTTTAGTATTTACAGGTTTTTTATCTTATGGAATATTTTTAATAAATAAAGACATTTTTATTTATATTGAAAATAATCATAATGATGATGAAGAAGAAAAAAAAACCTTATTAGATAATGATGATAATTTGAATAATATAAATAATCAAAATTTAAATAATGAAGAAAAAATTGATGAAAATATAGCAATTGATATATAATTAATTAAATTAAAATTTAAAATAAATTTTTAATTTATTCATCATCTTTTTCTTTATTTTCATCTTCATCTTCTTGGATAAAAGTATATCCTTTATTTTTTCTTTTTTTAATATTTGGATTAATTAAATTAGAATGAAATTTTCTTTTTAAATTATGTTTAATTTCTAAAATACTATTTCCAGAAACACTTTTTTGAATTTGACTTTGTTCAATTTCAATTTTATCATTTTTTAAATTTAAATTTCCACTTAAAATAGAACTATTATCTGAATTATTATTTATTATTTTTTCTTTAAATTCTTCTTTTGAATCATAAATACATATTAAAATTTCAAATATAATTTTAGAATATTCTTTATCTGTTTTCTAAATCCATTTCTTGAAATTAATTTTATTTGAA
>JAEEGK010009174.1_pt1 | contig 23178 bp, 42 predicted proteins | sample 8958771 | NCBI WGS metagenome assembly JAEEGK01 (sample SAMN16246547, study PRJNA631951) | gut metagenome | biome: gut microbiome; feature: rumen; material: SC-attached | host: Bos | place: Iran: Karaj | collected 2018-10 | reverse complement strand
CTGCGGGGACTTCGTCAATTGCTTCAATGGCTAGGTTTAACCCCACATTTGTTTTTGGTTCTCCAATTATAATATGTGCCCGAATTTGTTCCTTCGCTGCTTCACATTCGATATATTTTTTAGACATTATCAGTTCCTCCTTCATTACCTTTTATCCAACTGGTCCATAAATGAGTTCCGCAATCATCGCAAACCCACAGCATACCGCCCTGACTATCATTGTCAGCGTGTCTTAGTTTACCGCCACAGTGCTTGCAGATTCCATCGTTATATTCTGCCTTTTCACTATAGATAAAGATTGGGATTGCACCAATCCATAGAATCAGAATTATAGGTATAATCCATAACAGGTTCATTCGTTCTTCCCCCTTTCCATTTTTGCACCGCATTTAGCACAAAACAAGTTATCTTTCAAAAATAGTCTTTTGCCCCAGTCTTGAGACAAATCTGCGTTATTTGCAATCATTTGCTTACACGAACTACAAATCGCTTTGGTACACCACGGCATATAGTCATACGGTTGGAATATCCATTGTCCGTGTCTTACTTCCGCCACATCAGCGGGTGGTAAAGAGCGGATTGCCTCTTCCGGAACGGCAGAGACCAGATCCAGATAAGAGTCATCATAATAGCCTTTCCCGATATATGTGCGGCTATGACGCAAGATTTCATCCATATCAAGATATGTTTTCATGCGTTTTGTACTCCTTTTACCTGGGGCAATATACTGTTCCGCCGTCTGGATCCTGCGGGAAGGGGATATCCTCCGGATATTTTTCCCTCGGCGCAACGGTTTCAGCATCCGCACGCAGTTTCTTCGCAATTTTTTCGTTGGTTTCAAGAACATTGAGACCGTCACGATAGACGCCAGCACCAGAGGCGAGAATTTTAGCGATATGACCCGGAACCTCAAACAGTTGGCCTTCATCGCCGGCGCAAATAGCCTTGATATCTTCCGGCGAAGGGATATAGTGGCCCTCTACCTGCGAGATAGCGTCCGCCGCAGACGAAGCATAGATTAGAACTTGAATATGTTGGAGGGTATCATCCCTGTCATAGTAGTGTGCTTTGACAATATATGGATACATAGGAATACTCCTTTCTTATTTTTCTATATATATTATAACAAAAAAAATTTGAAAAATCAACAAAAGAGATTTTGTTATAAAATTGTAATACATGTTAGGACAAAACATGATAATTTATTACACAGTAAACGCAATTGTTACTGTGAGGTGATAAAAATTGAAAACTGTATCTGTTCGTATCAGCGAAGAGGAAAAAGAAAGATTAGATTAGTTCGCTGAAGAGAATGATTTGACTATATCATAGATTATTCGCAGAGCAATAAAAGAGTTTTTAGAAAAAGAATAGTCTAAATAAAGGAGCCAATGAAGCAAAATGCCAATAAACAAAATTATATACTCGAAGAGAGTAATGGAATTACTGGTGGCCGCAGGTCACGTGCCTCTTTAGTCTATGGCTAATCCGTACAAGCCAGAGTTTTAGTGCTGGATTTTTGAGGTTACTGATAAATTTTAGAAAGATTTAGATAGGATATTAGGTGAGAAAAATGTTGAATGACCGCACATTTATATTCTATCCTGACTGGCTTGATTGTATAGAAAGATTGAATGAAGATAAAGATAAATTAGATTTGTTTAGCATTATAACGTAGTATGGGTGTCGTGGTGAATATTCAACTGAAAATCAGATGATGGCGGGAATTTTTGAGTCATTGATAAAACCCAAAATTGACATCGCCCAAGGACGTTATGAAGAGAAGATAAATGGAGGAAAAACCTCTGGCCGCAAAAGAGTTATAGACGATGATGAAATAAAGTCCTTGGCGCAAACAGGTATGAAAGCAAAAGATATAGCATCATAGTTGAACGTGTCGGTCGATGCCATTTATCATAGCGATGGATGGAAGAATAGAAATTTGTAAAAATAAATGTGATTTTTTACAAGAAAATTTGTAAAAATTGGAATAGTTTTTACAAAAATTATTTGTAAATTTGTAGATAAAATTTGTAAAATACAAATTTTCATTTGTAATTTGTAGTTTGCTCTATTATCTATTACAAATTACAAATTTGGCAACAAATTTTTTCGCTTCGCGAAAAAAGTTTGTTTTAGGGGGCGTATCTAAAAATCCCTCGCTTCGCTCGGGCTTTATTAGATACTTACGGCGGATTGTTTGAAAAAAAAATGGAAGTGAAAAGAAAATGTTATCAAAAGAAGAATTTGAAGATAAATTGAAGTATGAAAATACTTCTTTGAGTAGGAATAATTTATATCAAGCATACTTATATCTTAGTGGTATAGAAGGAATTGATAAGAATTTCGAAATGAAGAAAGATATTGTTTGGAAAAAAGAGAATGCAAGATATAGAAGTAGGAATTATGATAAGATAAAAGAAGAATACTATATTACATTAGGTATAAAAGAAAGTTATCATAATCATTTGTTTCATTGTGATGATAAATATAATTTTTGGAAACTAATGGGATTTTTGGATAAAATAGATTTTAGAACAATGAGAGATAAATATTTACCTGGTAAAAGTATTGATGATTTGAAAAGGTATACTACGATTATTCTAAATCATATGATACCAATCAATAATAAATATACAAAAGATTATGTAGAAAAAATGACTCCAAAACAAGTTTATCGAAATATTGTAATACAGAAAAAGAAAAGTGAAAAGAAAGAAGGCGGCATATACGGTATTTATGAAAATGGAGCATTGGTTTATATCGGTATGACTATGAGACCTTTTGAAGCAAGATGGCAAGAGCATCTTGACGGTATCAGAAAACAAACCGATGAGTTGAAATTTTATAAGATGATAGACCCTAAAGCAAAAATTGAATTCAAAATAATCTTAGAATTGAGTAAAATGAAAAGTAATGATGAGATAACGAGAAGAGATTTATAGGCTATGGAGTTTGCATTGATATAGGAGCATAAACCAAAATATAATTTTTCTGGACGAACATAGCCATACCAGTTCTGAAAATTGAAAGGAAAAATGAAATGAAAAAGCCAATAACAAGAATTGAAATGCACGGAGAAACTTATCCAATTGGAATATAGATGGTTGAAAAAAATGAATTGAAAAGTTTTTTAGATAAAGATCCTATAAGAGTAGAATTATTTGTAGATGAAAATGGAGTAATGTATGCGGTGGATAAAGGAGATTTGGAGGTATATTGGTTGAGAGAGAATACTCCTAAAATTAGAGAAGAAGAGAAAAAGAAAATTGAAGTGAAAAAGCCATATTGGATGATAGAGAATGAATATAAGAAAATGTTAGATGATATAAGGCTTGATTTATAATAAAAAATATAGTATAATATAAGTAGAAAATAAAGTAGGGGTATATATATAGACTGGAGCTGTATTTATTTTCAAATAAAAAGATGGGAGGAAGTCCGGTAGACATTTCGAAAAATGAAATGAAAACCGAGACGGAAAATTGTGGGATATCTTAGTCAAAGAGGAAGAGTAGGACAATATAAAGGTAAAGATGTTTATGTAGTAGACCTTTGTGATGTTAGTGAAGATATGAAGCATAATGCTGATATTTTTCTTGTGGTAATTGAACCAGAGAGATGGAAAGAAGCTATAATGGTTTGGGATGGATTCATCGTAGGAGAATTAAATGATTATGGTGAAGTACATTTGTACCCAAATCAAAAGAGAAAATATATATGGCCGGAAAAGAAGAAGAAAGTAGAGCCGGTAAAGAAGCATAAAGAGGAAGTAAAGGAAATAGATTTGAATAAATTAGCACTGAATGTGTCTAATGGATACGGACAGTTTTCTAAGGTTGTAGATGGGTTTTTTGCGGGATTGGAGAAACTGTGGCAGGAGATAGATGTTTAGGAAGGTTTTTGAGGATGATTAGACTGAGGATAGTGAAAAATCAACGGAGTTCTCAAAAATCAACGGAGTTGGGTGGCCCCGATCGGGGCTCACTGCCCCAATCAAATCATCGAAACCGTTATCGTTGTATATATATAATAAAAAGCTCTCCGAGCCTTGCTCGGAGAGCTAATTCCGCATTTACCGCACGTATTTATTTAGAAAGTCATCCAGAGCACTAGCTCCCTGCTTCGCAGGCTCGCTACGCGGGGCCGCAAAGCCCAACATACTATCTATCTCCTGGATCACTTCGGACGCGTCCAATTCGTCGATAATGGAAAGGATTTCCTTATCTACGTCGTATGCCGCAAGCAGGCTATACAGTCCATCCAGCAGCTGGTCCATTGCGGCCACCTTGTCCTGCTGCTTCATATCACTCTTCCTCTTGGCTTCGGCCTCGGCACGCTTAGCCGCCGCAGCGGCGAGGCGTTCGTGCTCGGTGTTCGCGTCGTTGATAGCCTTGGTAAGTTCGGCGGCCAGATGGTCTACGCTCTCTCCCTTCTGGAGGCGAGCGAGGAGTTCGTTATAAAAAACATTGGTGTTATCAGCCATATGCAATCTCCTTTTTTTCATTTTCTATATATATTATACAATAATTTTTTTTGAAAATCAAGTCGAGGCTCTACGAGCCTCGATTTTTTATATTTTTATATAGGAGCGGTAAAATGTGCGTGAGAGGTTATATCGTAGGTCGAGAAGCCTGATTTTATGGTGAAATTGCCTATATGCGGACTTGTCCGCAGACTTTATGGTTTTTATAAGTAGTAGGACCTTGCGGCGTCCCCGGTCGGTGTCCGGTCGGGCGGAGCACGGAGTGCGGCCCTAAAAAAGTCTTTTTTTATATTATAACATATTTTTTTATGAAAGTCAAGCCCGGCGGGGTAATAAAAAATTAGCCATATGGGGCGGCGCTGCGCGCCGTCACCGTCTCCCTGGCAGAAGCCGGTCGGGCCCCGGGTTTTCGGGAGTAATAGGGAGAGCGGCATATGCCGCTCGTGTGACGAAAAAAATTGCATATGGTGTTTTGGCGTGAAGTTCGGCCCAGCGCCTCCGTGCGCGGGCCGGCCAAAATAGTTACCCGGGCGCAGGAGAGGGTCACCGCAGTTCCCTCTCCAAAATCTCATACATCACTTCATCCGCAAAAAGGGTGGTATAACGGCCATCCTTTTCAACTTCAACGCCCCACCCATGTTTCAGAGTGTCCTTCCACCGCAGGATAGTATAGCCCTGCCGCAGAATCTCCTTCTCAATCAGTTCTTTCATACTTACAACTCCCATCCGTTGTCGGGGTCTTCATCACACCAGTCCGACTTAGCTTCTTCATCGGACATGTTTTTATATTCCTTCACCTCGTATTCGTCGGTGAGGAGGTCAAAGTCCTCAAGGTAGGAATTATTGAAGCACTCCACCGCTTCCTCTTTGCTCTTGGCCCAGACACCCCACGACCAGGTTCCTGTGAACTCGTAGTAGTGTTCGGGTTCCTCTTTTGCTTCCTGCTGTCTTTCCTCTTGGAGGTCATTGAGGTATTTCAGCACAGCACGGATTTCTTCATCGGTCAGGTCTTTCAGACGGTCTTTCAGATTCATTTTTAGTTCTCCTTTTCTCTTGGATTGTCTATAGTATAGCATACTCGCAGAAAAAAGTCAATACTTTTTTTCAAAAATCGCCCGGGTCGCGCTGGGAGATTATCCCAGCGCAATCATCGGATGATAGGGTATTCCATTGAAGAAGTGGTAGCCCATTTCCAGGAGGTCCTGCGTTTCATAGTGCTTACCGTTTTCATCAACCCAGACGAAGTAATCTTCATCGGGTCCCCAAATGGCGGCGGCGTCATCACATTCTCCAACGGGGTCATCCCCATCATCTACCATAGAACAGGACAGGTCTTCCTTACAGTAGGGGCAATTCCAACCGTTGACTGGGCAGAAAAACTTTTTCGTCAGTTTCATTTTTACTTCTCCTCTCCGTAGTAGTCGAACTGCCGCAGGCATTCTTCATTTCCATCCAAGGCGTACAGGAGCATGTCATGTGCCGACTGGTAGGCTGTGGCTCTACTGTAATCGCCATTTTTTTCCCAAACCTGAGCCCGCCGATGGAGCATCTTCACGACTTTCCAGACCAGTTTTTCATTCTTCATCTGTTGGCCCTCCAATCCTTACTCAGCAGGGCGATAACCCCGCAGAAGATAGCCGCCATAACCACGAGTCCGAGAACTTCCATTTCTTTATCCTCCCCTTTTTGATGGTCTTATTATAGCACACTTCTGGAACATTGTCAATACTAAAATCAAAAAAGCGGCCCGGGGGTTGGGAGTTTTTGTCAACTCCCAACCACATCAATTTCCTCCAAGCGGAAACACCCATCGAAGAAGTCGTTGAAATTACGCACATCCCACTTTTCAACGATAGTGTCCGCCCAATCTTCGCCAAGCATCTCTTTGACGCTGTGCCATTCGTCGGTGTCATTGTCGCAAACGTCAACGGTGTCATCTAGCCAGTTGCTACCAATGAGCCACTTGACCGCAGACTGGTAATCCTTGGCAACACACAGGAAACCGTGGCTGTCTTCATAAACGGAAATAACTGTCATTTTTTTTCGCTCCTCCTTAGTGGGATTAGTATTCATCCAGCCCCGTGGCTTCGGCTTCATCCTCGGTCAGCGGTTCAGGGTCAACGAACACGTCGGGTTCACGCTCACAGCCGCAGGAGAAGTCAGCACCGATTTCCTCGGCAATGTCGCAAGCCTGCCCCCACGTTTCGGCACAGACCAGAAACTGCTCGCCAGTTACCATTTCTTCACAGAACCAATGTTTCATTTTTATCTCTCCTTTTCGTTTTGTGATTATAGTATAGCACAGGGAAAAATGTTTGTCAAGGGTTTTTGAAAAAGTTTTTTAGGAAAAATCGCCCGGGCGCACTTCAGCACCCTAAAGTGCTGAAGGCGACCAGAAAGAGAAAAGGAGGACAGAAAGGAAAGGAAAATGTAGTGGTGGGGACGGTAGGATTTGAACCTACATTTTCGGACACAAGCCCGCTATTCTATCCGCTAAATTACGCCCCCAGAGGGGAGGGGGGTTATACCCCCCTCGGTTTTTCCTTACTCGGCATCCTCAGCGGGGGTCTCGTAGACCCCCACAGGGGCGAAGTAGGTACGCCGCTTGACGGAGCCCTTGCTGACCTCGCCAGCCTTGAAAGCCTGGGACAGGATGGCGGACACATACTGATTGGAGCGTCCCTCAACGGCGGGGCAGACCTTGAGCAGGTCGCCGCAGGTGAACCCGTCACCCTCGAAGTTGGCGTTGATGAACTCCACCAGAGCCGCACGCACAGCCTCGTTCTCGGTCTGCTTGGCGGTGGGCTTCCGCTCGGCGGTGTTCTTCTTGTCGATAGCCGCAATCATGGCGGCGAACTTCTCGGCAACCTCAGCAGGCAGGTCGCAGTTCTCCAGAGCGTAGGTCAGAGCCTTCCGATTCGTCATTTTCTCGATAGCCATAGTATCAATCTCCTTCTGGCGTAGGTCGCCACCCAATTTTTTATTTGTCAGAGGAGGTTTCCCTCTCTCATTGACGCCCTTATTATAGCACACTTGCGGGGAATTGTCAAGGGGTTTTCAGAACTTTTTTCAACTTTTTTTGTCGCCCTCAACCTACAAAGTTATTTCACAATGATTCGTGTAGCTCTTACTCTCTCCCCTTGACGATTATAGTATAGCACATTGGCCCACAGGTTACAATAGGCAAAATGTACAAAAATGATTTAGAAATGAGATTTTCTTTTGTGCAAAATGCCGGCCGCCCGGGCGGGGCCTCCCCTTAGAAGGGGAGGTCATCGTCATTCGCTCGGAGGCAATCATCCTTGTACTGTTCGACCAGTTCGGGAATGTCCCAAAAACTGCGGCTGGCAATGTAGTCAGCCAGATGCACGAGCCTGTCGATGTTGGTAAAGGGGCGGTCGTTCCTGTCCTCTACCCACTGCCCCATGTGGGAGCGAATAGCCATCAAGAGCAGTTCGGGGGCTTGTCCATCGAAGCCGAATTCATCCCACGCAAGGCTGACCCTCTGAGCGGCGATTGCTCCGTGATTTTTGTAGCAATCTTTGTCCTCGGTGTCTCCAGTGCCATACTTGCAGGTGTCATGGAGCAGGCAGGCTACCCTCGCATAGTCCTTGTATTCGGACTTCATGTAAGCGTAGGAGGACATTTTCAGAAGTTCCTCGCACATCCACACAACGGCTCTGGTATGCTTTACCAGCCCACCCTCGCCCTTGGTAAACTGCGGATGAAACTTGCCGCTGGAGCTTGCCCCAGACTTCCAAAACCAGTCCCCGACTTTTTCATCGAAATAGAAGCGGACGAAGTCCTGAAGGTCTACGCTTTCGATAAGCTGGATTTCACGCTCAAAAAAATCGCTCTTATACTTCATGCTGAAAACTCCTTGGTGTTCGGCCACCACCCTCAATGTGCTTACAGTATAACATACTTGCGGCGGGTTGTCAATAGGTTTTTGAAAAAAAGTTTTGGTTAGCATAGGCTAACTCGCCGCCCGGGCCAAGGGCGGGGGGGCTTAGCCCTCCCCCTTGACCTCTTCACGGATTTTGTTGAGTTCTTTGATAAACTTATTCCATTCTTTGTCATTCATGATAATGCTGCGGGAAAGATACGCACCCCCGCCCCATGAATCGTCAAACTTGATAGGATACATTTCATCATCGGTCTTGATAATGTACATCGTTTTATCTCCTTCCTCTCTCGTTTTCTGAATACAGTATAGCACATTAGCAGAGGTTTGTCAATACCTTTTCAGAAAAAATTGGGGCCCGGGCGGAGGTCGCCCTTACGCAGGACGACCCCACCCCTTGGGGATGTATTGGATAACCAGCCATGGAGATTTGAAAATGCATTTGCCGCAATAGAACCCGATACGGAAATAATCTCCAACGCTGGGCCGCATTCCCCTCGGTATCATCCACCAGAATTTGATACGCTTCATGTTGCCCTCCTCAGCAGTCGTAGGTGTAGCACCCCTCATAGGGGTCGAAGCCCATTTCTCTGTCCCAGTCATCGTCCCCTACCTCGTCGAAAGAGTAGCGGTCAGCGACAACCTCACCAGTATCCATGTCAATGACATCCACCCAATCAAGGTTGACGTGGGTTTCCCAAATGGAATCTACCCATCCCTGCAGGGCGGCGAGAGAAATCTTGTCAGAGAACAGGGCGATGCTTTCACTTGCCCCATCAATACACCATCTTCCACTGTACTTCGTAGCCATTTCATTATCTCCTTTCCTTTTGGATGGTTCTAGTATAGCATACTCCAATAGGTTTGTCAATAGTTTTTTGAAAAAAATCGGGCCAAAAATTGGCCCGGGTTATTTAGCTCTTGTTCTGGATCATTTCAATAAGTTTATCAAACTCAGCAACGATTGCTGGGTCGCTGGTCCACTCTTCACGCAGTTTCTCAAGACGCAATGCGGTATCATTGTGGTACTGTCGCAGGAGAATTGTCCCTTCCTTTTCATCCGGGATAATTTCAATCTCATCTCCACCCATCCAGCGGAATGAACGTCTAATGTCTTTTGGAATAGCGACACGCCCAATGTCGTCAATAATACGAGTTACATTCATTTATTTTTACTCCTTTTTTATTTTTATTATAACATTTTTTTTGAAAAAAATCAAGAAAACACCCGGGAAATGTTGGAAAAATGCGGAAAAGTGTTTGTTTTTTCCGCATTTTTCCTGGTTTTTCTTACTTGCGGGGCGCACTCAGTACAATTCTGTACCGAATCCCATCAAGAATGAAGTCAATCTGGCGTTCAATGTTGGTAATTTCAACATTTTCTGCACCGATTTCATCAATCGCATCTTGGAGCGTCTTGATGATCTCCCTCTTGGGCTCGTTGGGTTTACGCTCTCGCTTTTTGAGGTCGGGGATGAAAGGCTTCTTTTCCCTGTCAGCCTGCCGATACTTGCGAGCATTGGCTTCCTGTTCGGGAGTCAAATCGTATTCAGTTTTCTTGTCGTGCTGAACGTCCTCGTCATAGGCCATGAGTTCTTCGGCTTCTGCCGCAGAGATGCCAAGAGTCCGCATCAGCTTTTCCTTTTTAGATTCAGCCATAGCCATTCCTCCTTACGATACAATTATAGCAGATTAGGAGTCGGTTGTCAAGTGTTATTTTTTGGAAATTGCGCCCGGGCGGCCCCGCCCCTTTACATCGACCGTCCAAGGGCACTACTCATCAACACCACAGGCAAGCATTGACTTTCGCGGCCTGTCCCCCGACGGCCCATGTAAAGGGGCGGTTGCCCCTTGGGGGAGGGGGAGGGCGATTAGCCCTCCACCTCGGCGGGGATGCGGAAGTAGGTACGCCGCTTGTCGGTGTACTTCTCCACCGCACCGCTCTTGAAGAGCTGAGACATGAGAGCGGAGACATACTGGTTGCTCTTGCCCTCGCAGGAAGGGATAGTTTTCAGCAGGTCAGAGCAGGTGTAGCCCTCGCCAGCGTTGTCGCTGAGGAAGCTCAGGATTTCGCCCTTCACGCCCTCGTTGGCTTCCTGCTTCGCCGTCATCTTGGCAGGAGCGGCGTTCTTCTTGTCGAGCTGTTCGACCATCTTCTGCCACTTCTCACGCACTTCGGCGGGAGCTTCGGGCAGGTTCTCCAGAGCGTAGAGCAGAGCGGTCTTGTTGGTGGTCTTGGTGGTAGTCATGGTATCAACCCTTTCTCCGTTTGTGGGGTTCGGCTCCCCTTGATTGCGTGCTTATTATAGCACAGGTTTTGGAGTTTGTCAAGAGGTTTCGTTATTTTTTTACTGACCTCGTGGGAGTGCCTTTACGGAGGACTCTTTCCTCTTGACGATTATAGTATAGCACAATGGGGGGTAGATTGCAATAGTCAAAATATACAAATCGAAATAATGTTTTGTTATTTGTTTTGTGTATTTTGACGGGCGCCCGGGCGATTACCCCCTGTAATCAGGGGGTAAGGGTTGTCTCGCTTGCGAAGGTTTTCGCGTGGCAGGCTTCGCCGCACTTCATCACAATTTCACTCTGCTGTTTGCTCTCGCAGTAGCAGTTGAAAACGGTGTGCTTTCCTGCGGTGATGTAGTGATTGGGAATCTCAAAATCTGTCAGCATTTTGTGGAGTTTTTCAACTTCCTCATTGCGGACGGTCATTTCAATTTTCCACAATCTGTCTTTCCGCATCTTCTCTTCTGCGAGCTTTACGCAGAACACGCCGACCAGATTACAGCTTGCGGTGATTGCGACTTTCCAGATGGTGGAAACAGGGGCGGTTGCGGTCAGTACCACGATGTAGGTATACAGACCAAACGCCAGAGCGTTCCAGACAGCGGCGGCGATTTTGCCGCCTTTGATAGTCATGACGCTTTTGATGGTAGAGATTACCACATTTGCGAAGGTGCAGATGATAAAAATGATAATAGCGGTATTCATTACGCAACCCTCCCCGCAAGAATTACCAACACGCCAAGCATGATGCTGGTGAGGATGAAATCGGCCATACGCCAATTATAATTCTTTGTGCCTACGGACTGACCCCACTTGATAAGGTCATGCACCCAGATACCGAGCAGGAACAGAGCGAGGATAACGAGCAGAGCAATCTTCATTTTCAAAATCTCCTTTTCTTTTGGTACTATAATAATAACATAATTTTTTTTGAAAGTCAAGTATTTTTTCCGTATTTTTTAGGAAAAATATTTTTTAGGGTCGGGCGCCCGGGCGGTTAGCGTGGGGTTACTCCCCACGCCACGCCTTGAAAAATGCCCTTTCAAACGCCCTCGCCCTCTTGCGGTTTTCCGCATCGGAAAGCCAATCAATAGCCCATTGCGTTGCCGCCAATTCATCGGGGAGGTCGCAGTACATCCGACAGCGGAGTTCAAAATTCTGTGTGCTGGCAAAAATATCCAGAATTTCTGCGGTGCGGTCGAAGTTTTTCGGCAGGTCGTTGATTGTGGTATTGTGTCCCAGTTCGTGGAGAAGGGCAATCGTCACATCAGAAATGCCCTTAGTGAAGGGGGCACGAGCACGAACATTTTGATTAAAAACCTTAACAGAAACTTTCTGAGCGTCAAGGTCGGTAAAGTCGTAATAAATCTGGACGATGCTTTCATCATCGGGGTCGGTATTGGTGCAGAAACCATCCTTACCCTTCCGCAGAACAATGTCCCGCAGGAGTTCCATTTCTTCATCCTCGTCAAAATAAGTGAGAGTGGAAACTTCTTCCAAAAACTCTCGCATCAGACGCTGGACTTTGCGAGGATGGGCGGGGGTGGTCTGATAGTTGAAACGCATTTTCATGTCCTCCTTGACTTTCTGGATACAGTATAGCACATCGGAAACAGGTTGTCAAGGGGTTTTTGAAAAAATTGCGGCCGCCCGGGTGGTTAGCAATGGCTAACTCCAAAAAAACCCGCAAGGGCGGCACTCTTGCTTCTAGGTCTATTGTTGCCTACCGCAACCTCACCCTTGCATCGCTCAGCCGCCCTCTGTAGGGGGTGCGTACGTTTTTCTCCGTCAGACCGAGAAAAAGGTGCCTCCTCACAAAAACCCTGCCGCTACTTCTTTCTCCCTGTCCCTAGCTAGGACACTTCCGCAATGGGTTGCTTCCTTGATTCGTGTTGAAAAAGGGCCTCAGTTGCGTAGCCTGTTACCGCCTAAAAGTCACCGCAGCACATTATTTGATACTCATTGGGTTGACTGCGTTTTCCCACCCTATAGCTCCTTGGGTCAGGGCCCCTTCCCTTGGAACGATTATAGTATAGCATACTCCCCCCTAAATGTCAATACTTTTTTTCAAAAAATCTGCTGGAAATTTTTACCAGGGCCCCGGGCACTTCATTACGCTAAATAGAAGAAGTGCCCCTCATTTCCGAGGGGCACTCAGCACTACACGATACCGCACACCATCGAGGACAAAATCAATCTGCCGCTCAATGTTCGTCACGGTCACATCGTCCGCAATGTCGGTCAGGGCTTCATCCAAAACTTGGATAATGTCTCGCTTTGCTTGGTTTGGCTTGCGTTCCCGTTTCTTCAAGTCGGGAATAAAGGGCTTTTTCTCACGGTCAGCTTGCCGCATTTTCTTGGCTTCCTGCTCCTGCTCTGGCGAAAGGTCAAAGTCGAGTTTTTCCTTGCCTTTCTCAATGACCTTATCAGCTTCCAGCACTTCCCTTGCTTCGGCTTCGGTCATTCCCAGTTTCATCAAGGCTTCAATCTGGCTCATGTCTCTGCCTCCTTTCTATTGGCAGTATAGCACATTGGGGGGCGGTTGTCAAGAGGTAATTTTTGCCAAATCGCCGCCCGGGCACTTCATTACATTAAATCGCTAAAGTGAGGGCTGTAAAAAAATGGGGGCGGATTTCTCCGCCCCTTGGGGTTGGCTCACGCCGCCTTGAAGTAGGTGCGACGCTTCTCGGTGTACTTCGTGACCTTCCCATCCTTGAAAAGCTGGCTCATGAGAGCAGAGGCGTACTGGTTGGAACGGCCTTCCAGTTCGGGGACGAGCTTCAGCAGGTCAGAGCAGGTGAAGCCAGTCTCGGTGTTGGCAGAGAGGAAGTACATGATGGCATCCTTGACGCCGATGTTGGCTTCCTGAGCGGCGGTCAGCTTCTTGGGGCTGGCGGCCTTCTTGTCGAGCTGAGCGATGAGAGCGTTCAGCTTGTCGGTCACTTCGGCAGGAGCATCAACAGGCAGGTTGGCGATGGCGTAGTCCAGAGCCTTGCGGTAGGTCATCTTCTCGGTCATGGTATCAATTCCTTTCTGGTTTTTTAGGGGTTTTCCTTCCCCTTATTGTGCCTTTATTATAGCACACTTTTTGGAGTTTGTCAAGGGGTTTTTTCTTGTTTCAGAAATTTTTTTTACTGAGCGTCGCAGGCTTCCTTGCGGTTGCCGCCCTACCGACATTTTCTTTTTTTGGGCAACTCTCCCCTTGACACTTACTATTATAGCAGGTTTTCAGAAAAATACAAGATGGCATTTTGCACAAAAATCACATTTACACAATTCCTTTTTTGTGCATTTTGACGGGCGCCCGGGCGGAAGGCCGCAGGCTTAGCCCACGACCTTGTAGGTCAGTTCTGCTTCGACAGGCAGAACAATTTCCGATCCAGAAAGCTCCTCCGTATACTGCCGCTTGTTTCCCACCATGAAAGACCTGCGGAAGTTGAGGCAGGAAGTAAGGTCAAGGGGGAAGCGGACACCGTTGTGTTCTACGATTATCCCCACACGATTGTCGTAGAGGAAGGTGTCCCCAAGGTCGAGGGAACTGAGTTTCACGCCACGGTCATTTTTTACTCGTCCAATAGTAAGCATGTCAATCTCTCCTTTTCTTTTGTGTCTTTAGTATAGCATACTTTTGGAACAATGTCAATACCTTTTTTGGAAAAAATCGGGGCCCGGGCGACGCTCTGGGAATTATTCCCAGAGCTTGCCGTTGATTTCTGGATTTGCCTTGACGCAGTAGGAAAAGATTTCCTTTTCAATCATCACATCTTCAAGCCCTGTGTGGGCTTCCTCAAAGTCAAGGCAACCTGTCAAAAATCGGAAAATGATTTCAGCGGTGAAACGCTTACAAAGGCGTTTAGTCAGAAAGTCGTTGTTGTAACAAAACTCGCCGTATTCATCGGATTTACTCAACACCTCACGGCTCATTTTTAGCGTGTCCCATACTTCGATTCCAAAAGGAAAGAAATACCGATACTTGGAAGAGGTCAGAAAACGCTGTGTCAGATTCAAAGAGCGATAGTCAAAACGGGCATTGTGAGCGGCGACAATGCGAACGCCCCACTTTTGACAGACTTCCGCAAACTTGAAACGGATTGTGGAAAACTTCGCCAGTTTTCGCTTGCCCTCTTGGATTTCTTTCCAATACTGCGGAATTTTATCCACAAAGTAGGCAGAAGCCATGAGTTCTTCATCAAGGAAGATTTCGGAAACAACATAGGAATAACGCTCGTAAACATTTCCGAAAACATCCACAACAGCAAAACCCACATCATAACAGATAGGGTCATCGAGTGAGTTTGTGGTCTCGGTGTCAACCACAATAATTCTTTCGGTAAAGGGGTCAAGCATAGAGGTCTGTTCCTTTCTTCAAATTACAATGTCATTATAACCGACTTTCGGGAAAAAGTCAATAGGGCAATTTGCACAAAAAATCGGGGTAAAAATTGTGCAATCTGCGCCCGGTGCGAAATGCCGCGCGTGGCGGCCACAGGACGCCCGGCCACGCGCGGCCCAAATGCAAAGACGCCCTCACCGAAGTGAGGACGCCTCCGCAGAAAGTGAAAGGAAAAAGAAAAGGAACAGAAAGGAAACAATGAAGAAATCAGAATCAAAACGGAAAAGATTTTTGCGGCTTCCACCAACTTTTTCGACTGCGCGCTCCGTCTACACCTGTGGGTCACAGTGATTATGATGCGGACCAATGCATCTACCGCAGAGGGCTTTTCCAACCCCCATTCCAAAGTCCTCCAATCTCTCCCGCTGTTTCGTCAGCGTCTGGCCCACTCCCTTGGAACGATTATAGTATAGCACACCCCTCCCCAAATGTCAAGAGGTATTTTCAAAAAATCAAAAAAAATTTCGGTTTACATAATTGCGCCCGGGCCGCAGATGGAACGAATTGGAAAATAAAAAAAAACGGGGATTATCCCAAGAGGGCATCCCCGTTTTCATTTGCAAAATTCAGCCCTTCAAAAGGGTCTATCAGATTTTTCTCCATGAGTGCTGTGCAGTAAGTATCAAAAGGGCATTCCGCACAATGATCCCATTCTTCGTTCTCTTGGCACGCTCTCTGGATCATTTTCATACCAAGAAACATTTTAGATTTCCAATCCATTTTTACCACTCCTCTCTATTGGACCGCTGTTTGCGGCGGTAGCTTCCCTTGCCCTTTTTGGAAGGGACTTTGCCGCCCCGCTTCTTGAAGTGAAGATACATTGCCAGCTCTTCATCATCCATTTTCTGGCGGTAGGGTTTGAGTTCCTTATTCATAACTTACTCCTTTCAGTTCTCGCTTCATCTGCCGCCTTGCCGCACGTTTGAACATTGCTTCCATCTTTTGGCGGTTCTTAATGTGAACAATGCGGGGACAATTCAAATCCCACGCTGTGTAATTTTTGTGAGTGCGGAGTTTCAGCTCGTTCATGCTCTTAGCCCCTCTTTCTGTCATTATAATACCACAATCTTTTGGATTTGTCAATAGGCAATTTGAAAAACTCGGCCGCCCGGGCCTTGTAAAGAATGTGAAAAGGGCTGTTGCTTTACACAACAACCCTTTTCAGTTTCTGCATCATTTCGCTTGCGTGGTAGGCGGTTCCAGTCCACGCTTCGAGGTGGCGGGCTTCATCATCGAACAGAATATCATCCCCGCTGTTGACATCGTTCTTTGCGTAGGTGTAGGGAACGAAGCGGATTTCGTCAAACTGGACGCTTGCCAGATGCTTTTTCAACCATTCGATTTTGGCTTTCATGACCGCCGTATCATAGGCAGGGGTGCTATCCTTGGAGAGTGCGGACACGATGCAGACCTTATAGCCTTTTGCCTGCCGATTGTGAATCATCCGAGCCAGAGCCGCCATATTCACAAGGGGCTTTGCTTTGCGGTAGGGCGTGGGGTCGCTTGCCCGAAGCATCGGGAGCCAGTCTTTGACTCCATAGAGGTCAGCGAGGGTGCCATCCATGTCAAACCATATCTTCTTCATTGTTCTATCTCCTTTTCTCTTGGTGTCTTTATTATAGCATATATAGGGGAGTTTGTCAAGCCCTTTTTGCGGCCCGGGCCTCAACTGGCCCTCTGGGAGAGCCAGTTGAGCATCTTGCCGGATTCCTTGCGGAGCCGGATCTTCATTGCCCCGCCGTTCTTCTCGCTCTCGCGTTCGGTCCGCCCGAAGGCATATACGAACTGTTTGAACTCGTCAAGGCCCATCTCGTAGACCGTGAAGTCTTCGGTGATATAGGCGAAGGTGTCGGAGTGGACACGCTCAGCATAAAGGTCCCAGATACCATCGAAGGTGTCCCGGCCTTCGCACAGGCTACCGCTCATCAGGGTGAAGGCGGAAGCCTTTATGGAGATGTGCTTCCCGGCGGCGTCAAGGTCGCTACCCTTATCGTAGGGCAGGGCGTCGTGTGCCGTCCGCTCAACCTTATAGTACCGGCAGAGGGCCCATTCACGGGCAATGCCCGCGTTGCGGTGGGTCAGGCGTTCGATGGTGTAGGTGGTCATGGTGTTCGCTCCTCTCTCCTTATCTTGGCTACAGTATAGCACACCCGGGGGGAGAAGTCAAGCGTTTTTTGCAAAAAAATAAAAAAAATTTTTGACTACTGATTTAGCACACTAATACTTTAGCGAAATGAAGTGCACTTTCGGGATTTAGCACTTTAGCGAACTAAAGCGCTAAATCGCTAGCGAATTAGCGAAACAGCGATTTAGCGTAAAAAACCGGCCGCGTGGGGCGTGAGCGGCCGGCCGCTTGCTAATACAACAAAAGGTGGAGGGTTTATCCCTCCACCACAGGCTCCTTGCCCCAGCCCATTGCCTTGGCGATGCGATAGGCTTCGCTGTAATCTTTCGCCCACTGAAACAGGCTCCGCACGCCGTAGGCTTCTTCAACGATGCGCCATTCGTTCTTTTCGTTCTTTACGATAATCCACTTGCTCATTTTCTTATCTCCTTTTCTCTTGCTTTCTGAGCACATTATAGCAGACACCCGGGGATTTGTCAAGCGTTTTTTGAAAAAATTTTTTATTTTTTTTTCTTTAATAATTTAAATGGTTAAAGTGCGTGCAACATCGTTAATTAGAAATTATAATACATGTTGAATACTTTAGCGAATTAAAGCACTAGTGATTTTAGGATTTAGCACTTTAACGAAGTAAAGCACTAAATCGGAAAAGATTTATCGCTTTAGCGTATTAAAGTGCAATACCGGTCGCTGTGGCTGTTCGCGACCGGATGAATAGGGGCTCGTTGTTTTAGAGGGGTTGCTTGTGAGGGGCCAAAAGATTGGGGGTACCCTGTTTGTTTGCGGCGAGCCGACAATACTTTTTAGATAGTAGGGTGGGGCTACTATTTCGGGAAAAAATTTTTTTTCTTGACGAAAAATTTTTTTGTCTGGCCCAAAAAATCCTGAAACTAATTTTCAGTTTCGGAGAACGATTAGCCACCCTCTTCTCACCCGCCAAGATGCCCCTCCCGTACCCAGGTAAATCTCTCAACGTTATGAAAATCCTCTGGACTCGGCACTACCTAATACCACATTTTTATAGGTCTCGCCCACAATCTCCCTTTGTGCGTATAAATCACAAAATCCTCTTCAGTTTCCGAATGCGTAGCAACGCCAAAAACCTCTACCAGGTCTCCTCGAAAGTGCCGGTATACCCCCGGCCGCACTTCTTTACCATCATAACCAATATTCTTTGTCATTGTGATAAGTCCACTTCCCTTCAAATCCTAATATTTGGGGAGTTTTCAACTCCCTCTCGGAACGGCAGCAGCCGTTCTAAAAATACGGGCAGGTGAGTGCGCATTGCCGCTCGGCGCAGTCACACGGCTCATACATACTCAAATCTATATCGCGTTCATATTTTCGTCTCTCTTGGAATTCGGCCCAGCCCATATAAAAGTGATAATCCCAAAAGAGAAAAATCTGCTATAATTTATCATATTCTTTGCGGCGTTTGTGCCAATTTTCCTTACTGCCAATCTATTCTTTATATGGATTAGCAATGCCGCAAGTGTCGCAGTAATCTTTCCAAAGTAATTGCGATTCAATTGTGTCTGTCATTTTCATCTTCTTGTCTCCATATCCAACGTCCATTTTTCAACTGATAAACCGTACAATGCGGAATAATAGGTGGGCTGTCGTCTAATTCCAGTTGCTCTTTTGCCTCCTGGAATATAATTTGAAATGTTTCCTCATCTACTTCTATATCGTTTTCTTTTAGTTTGCGGCGTATAATTTCTTCAATTCTTGCGTCAGTGGTTACTTCCTGCTGTACGTTTTCTAAAAGTTGCTTTGGGACAAAATAGGTTAATCCTATTACTTTATTTTTCAAATATAAAGAAGTGTCAAAAATCTGTCGCACATCTTCTCCTTCTATCGGTATGGTTTGGCACAATAAAAATGCATCGTCAAATTTTTGTAGGATTTCCTCTTCTGGAATATCTAACACACCTTCCATAAATTGAAGATCATCGAACTCATTTTGTAAAGCCATGATAGCATCTGCGGCCTTACCAAGAGCTCGCAGTAAAATATAATTTAGTACTGCTGACACGGATAACATCAATATCAACAAGATAATAGCAATTACCATATTTTAATCTCCTTTATATCATTTTCTATAATAATTATAAAATATTTTTTATAAAAAGTCAATGGTAATAATTTTTAGTCTTGACAAAGAAAAATTTTTTTAGTATAATTCAATTAGAGACTGGAGGTAAGAAGTACAATGATAAAACTTGATTATACTTTAACTTCTCCAGAAGAGAGAAATGAGTTAGTAAAGAAAATCTTAGAAGAAAATCCTGAACCTAATGAAAAATACTTAGAGATTTTAGCTGATTATCTTATTTTCGCTATGGAGAAGTAGGAGAAAAAGGAGAGAAAAATTCTTACTGAAAATCGAATGACTACAGTAAACAAAAGAGAAACTTCATTCGAAGGTCTTGTCGCTCAATTGGAGAATGGCGAAGATGGAATATATAATTTAATTACAGACAATAAACAAATAATTTTTTAGCCAAAAGTGACTATTACAAAACAAGATTTAGAAGAAATACCAATGTTAAGACAGCTTCGAGATGCCATTGACCTTTGGGAGGCAAAATTAAAAACCGCCGAAGGAAGAGATAGATTTATTCTAAAAAAAGCATTAATCGAGATGCGTAAAGACCAGTATATAATAAAGAATGGATATCGACAACCTATTATATTTAATAAAATTACTCGTTCAACACATTTTATAGAATTGATTGATAAAACACATGATTTTGACGAAGAAGGATATCCAATACCAGAAGGATTCTCATTGATGAATCCAAAAGTATGCGAGGCTATATTATGTAATTATTCTCGATTAAAGCAGGATACTTGGGATAGATTTGATGGAGATACTTGGTATATGCTTTATGATTTTGAAACGTTATGCGATAAAGCATTAGAGCCACATCCTTTATATATGAGATTATTAGAATGTAAAATAGATGGTTTATAGAATATAGAAATACAAGAAATATTATAGCAAGAGTTTGGAATTAAGCATAGTGTAGAATATATTTCAAGTTTATGGCGTAATAAAATACCAAAACTTATAGCATCTGCGGCCGAGGATCAATATTTGGATTGGTACTATTTGACCGTAGAAAAAGGAAAATATAAAAGATGTAGTCGTTGTGGGCAAGTTAAATTAGCCCATAATAAATATTTCAGTAAAAATAAAACCAGTAAAGATGGATTTTACAGTATATGCAAGTGCTGCCGCAATATTAAAGTTGGGCAAAACGGTGTAACTTAAGTCGGCGTAAAATCTAAGTCCAATAGAAGGAGGAATGTTTATGCCTGATGGAAGTAAACAATATTACTGTGAAAAATGTAATCGAACAATGGCTGCTGATTAGTTTTATTCTTCAAATAATTTAGAAAAATATCCTAATGATGGCAAGTTCCCGATTTGTAAAAAGTGTATGACAATGCACGTTGATAACTGGAATCCGGATACCTATCTCTGGATTTTACAGGAAGCCGATGTGCCTTATATCCCAGAAGAATGGAATAAGTTGATGGGGTCATACGCAAAAGATAAGTCAAAGGTCACAGGTTTGACAATTATTGGTAGGTATCTTTCTAAAATGAAGTTAAAACAATATGGCTAGTATCGTTGGAAAGATACCGAATTTTTACAGGAACTAGAACAAAGCAAAAGAGAACAAACAATGAAACAACAAGGTTATGACGCTCAACAAATAGCCTTAGCCAATGAGCGTGCGGCCTTCGTTGTTCCGGAGAATATAACGCAACCAGATTTCTCTGAGCCAGCTGCCGCAAATCCTTTCTTAGCGTCTGGTGACGAGGATTATTTCGCAGAGTAGTCTGGCGCACCAGCGGATGATGATATTGACTTAACCGACGAAGATAGAATCTATTTGCGTTTAAAATGGGGAAAAACATATAAGCCAGAAGAATGGGTTCGTCTTGAATAGTTGTATAATGACATGATGAATTCATATGATATTCAAGGAGCCGGACATGAAGACAACTTAAAATTATTATGTAAGACATCTTTAAAGGCAAATCAACTCATAGATATTGGTGATGTTGAGGGCTTCCAAAAAATGAGCAGAGTTTATGATTAGTTGATGAAGTCTGGCAAATTTACTGCTGCTTAGAATAAAGCCGAGAATCGTGAATATGTTGATTCAGTTGGTGAATTAGTAATGTTGTGTGAAAAAGATGGTTTTATTCCACGATATTACGTTGATGAACCAAACGATAAGGTTGATTAGACGTTAGTTGATATGAAGCGTTATACTCATACTTTGATTACAGAAGAAACAAATCTTGGAAATCTTATTGAAGAAGCCATCAAAAACAACCAGAAGGAAGATGAGGCTGATGCGGCTTCAGATGACACTGATACTGGTTTATTAGATGATGAAATTGAAGAATTAGAAGGATAGCTTCATGATGAAGATTTTGAAGATTATAATGAATTTTTAGAGAATGAAGAGGCGAGTGACGCCGACCTTCTTGATTTTCTTGCGAAAGAAAATGAAAAAGGAGGAAATACATAATGCCTCTTCAAGATTTGTTAGATTTAAATACAAAAAGACAAAAGATTGGATTATCCGAAGAGCGTGTAGAAGCAATCAAACCAGAGTTACGTAAATACATTGCTTTTTGGAGAGAATATCCAGATTTATTTGTTGATTTTATGGTACGAGGAACTCGCACTGAAGTAAAAGAAGGCGAGTTCAAGTTTTATTTTTATCAAAGAGTTTTTTTGCGTGCGGTGATGCGGCATTAGTATGTATATGCCGTTTTTCCACGAGCATATTCTAAATCGTTCTTATCTGTGATGGCATTGATGGTTAGGTGTATATTATATCCTCGGGCGAACCTGTTTGTTACCTCTGGAGGAAAAGAACAGGCTGCTAGTATTTTAAAGGATAAAGTAAATGAAATTTGCACATTGATACCTTCATTTAACAGAGAGATTGATAGACGTAGAGGAAAAACTCTTGAAGGAAAAGATTATTGTAAATATATTTTTAAAAATGGCTCAACCTTAGATAATATTGCGGCTAGGGAATCTTCTCGAGGAAAACGTCGTCATGGCGGTCTTGTTGAGGAATGTGTTGGTGTTGATGACCAAATTTTGCGTGAGGTTATTATTCCTACAATGGCAATTTCAAGAAGATGTATGGATGGTTCAACACAATCAGATGAAACACTCAACAAAAGTTAGGTATTTGTTACCACCGCTGGATATAAAGGCACATTTCCATATGAAAGATTAATTGGTTTCCTTGTTCGTATGGTTATGTAGCCAGAAAGATGTATTGTTCTTGGCGGTACTTGGCGTTTACCTGTTGAAGTTGGATTACAAAGTAAAACTTTTATTCAAGACCAGAAAGACGAAGGAACTTTTAACGAAGCATCTTTTGAACGTGAATATGAGTCACGCTGGACTGGTGATGTTGAAGATGCTTATTTCAACTCTGAGATGTTTAATCGTGGCCGCATTCTCAAACAACCAGAATATGAAGCGTCTGGACGTATTGGAAAAAATGCTTATTATATTCTTTCTGTTGACGTTGGCCGTAAGGGTTGCGACACAGTTGTTTGTGTATTTAAGGTTACGCCATAGCCTCAAGGGCCTTCTTTAAAGTCTTTAGTTAATATTTATACTATTACTGACGAGCATTTTGGTGATTAGGCTCTTGAATTAAAAAAATTATATTATAAATATAAAGCCCGTCGTCTTGTAATTGATGGTAATGGACTTGGTATTGGTTTAATTGATTATATGGTAAAACCATCTATTGATCCAGAAACAGGAGATACTTTACCAGATTTTGGTGTATATGGTGGCACTTAGGACGATGCGGCAGAAGAATATAAAAAATACAGAACAGCAGATTGTGAAGAAAATGCAATTTATATTTTAAAGGCAAATGCACCAATTAATACAGAAGCACATGCAAATACATAGGTCAACC
>JAEEGK010009172.1_pt1 | contig 23180 bp, 13 predicted proteins | sample 8958771 | NCBI WGS metagenome assembly JAEEGK01 (sample SAMN16246547, study PRJNA631951) | gut metagenome | biome: gut microbiome; feature: rumen; material: SC-attached | host: Bos | place: Iran: Karaj | collected 2018-10 | reverse complement strand
TGGTAGGAAAATAAAGCAACCTGACTCTCAGGAGAGCCGGTGTCCTTATTGGACTTCCCGTACTTCGCGAAAATCTCTTGCTTCTTCTCAGGCATCAAATATTCAGCCATCTCAGCAAAAAAATTAAAGGTTAATACTCAATTCTTTCTCCAATAAAACGGAAAAAGCGTGCAAATTTAGCTATATTTCGCGAAATTCCAAAGCATTGCGAGATTTTCCTCGAGCGAAGCAGTAATCCGGGGAAACTTTCGTTATATTTAGGAATTCAATGCTGAGATAACCGACCAATGAGAAAAATCACGCTCCTGGCAGGCGTCCTGTCTGCCATGCTGACCTGCTCCCCGGCCGCACACGCGCAGGCACCGGACGCCGTCCGGGAATATCAACGGCTGGCGGGCCCCCGGTCCATCCTGTACCGGGCCCGGCAGGCGGACAACTACACTTTCAGCTTCAACGGCACACCCTACTGGGAATATGGCGATTTCCTGACCGGAGACATCGTCTGCGAAGGGAGGACCTACTACGGCATCCCCTTCCGGATCGACGCCCACAAGCACCGGGCCCTCGCGAAGATGGACGGCAGTCCTTTCTCCGTCGCGCTCCTGCCGCAGCAGGTCTCGTCCATCACCGCCGACGGACGCCGCTTCGAAGGCGTCGGCCCGGGCCAGGTCCTGGCGGAAGGCTTCTATGAAGTCTTCGGAGAGGGACCGGAGCAGGTCTACAAGCGGGTAGACAAGTCCCAGCAGAGCTCCGTCAACAATGTCAACGGCGCCGCCATCGGCTACGACGACCCGAATTACCGCATCGACGTCTATCGCTATTTCTCCCTGGAAACGACTTACTATTTCCGCGACGCGGAAGGGCGTTTCACGCGCATCAAAGGCAAGAACGCGCTGCTCAACCACTTCCCTGAGCGCAAGGCCGAACTCCGCAAGGCGCTCCGCGACGCCCGGATCGGCCGCCGGCAGTTCGACGAATGCTGCCGGCTTGTACTTAAACTGACCTCCCGATGAGAAGATCCTTCCTCTGTATCCTGCTGGCCGCCAGCCTGGCCGGCACCCTCTCCGCGCAGGACCTCCTCGAGGTCAAGCGCGTCGAACTGGACTCGCTCGTGCATTTCCTGCGCGAGGAGTTCCAGCCCAACATCTACTATGTCAAGGACGATGCCGAGCAGTCCACCTTCAGCGTGAGCGCCCCGCGGTCCGGCTTCCTGGAAGCCGCCTTCGCCGCGCTGCGTGAGAAGGGCTATGTGATCAGCTCCTACGGCACCGACCGCTATATCCTGCACAGCAAGTCCGTCTTCACGTCCCTCCCCACGGGCTACTTCGACGACGGCAGCAGCCTGATCGACAACAGCGGCCTGCAGAAATACCTGGCGGAGCAGAACGCCGTCGTGACCTTCCAGAACAAGGTCTATGAGATCGGCGAAAGCACCGCCAACCGCCACGGCAAGGTCTACGTCAGCGGTCACGTCCGCGACGTCTCCAGCGGCGAGCCGCTCGTGGGCGTGTCGGTCTACGACGAGAAGTCCGGCGCCTATTCGGTCACCGACGCCGCCGGCTTCTACCGGGTTCCCCTCCCCGTCGGCGACAACACCCTCAACCTGAGCGGCTACTCCCTCGAGGACATGCACCTCTCGCTCAAGGTCTGGGACGACGGCGTGCTCGACGTCGTGATGAAGGAGAAGGTCCTGGCGCTGAAGAGCGCCACCGTCTCCGCCGACGCCGTCTCGCACCACCGCGACGCCAAGATGGGCATCGAACGCGTCCGGATGGAGGTGATCAACAAGATCCCCAGCGCTTTCGGCGAAAGCGACATCATCAAGGCCGTCCTCACCCTGCCGGGCGTGAAGTCCGTGGGCGAGGCCTCCAGCGGCTTCAACGTCCGCGGCGGCTCCACCGACCAGAACCTCATCCTGTTCAACGACGGCACGATCTACAACCCCACGCACCTGTTCGGCATCTTCTCCGCGTTCAACCCCGACGTCGTCAGCGACGTGGAGCTCTACAAGAGCAGCATCCCCGCCGAATACGGCGGCCGCATCTCCTCCGTGCTCGACGTCCACACGCGCGAGGGCAACGCCAACAAGGTCACCGGTTCGCTCGGCCTCGGCCTGCTGACCAGCCGCCTCCACCTCGAAGGGCCGCTGCGCCGCGGCAAGTCCACCTTCATTCTGGGCGCGCGCACGACCTATTCCAACTGGCTGCTCAACCTCCTTCCCAAGGACAGCGAATATGCCGGCGGCAAGGCCAACTTCAGCGACATCAACGCGTCGGTTACCCGCAAGATCGACGACGACAACTCCATCCAGGCCTTCGTCTACTGGTCCCAGGACGGGTTCGACTTCTCGCGCGACCCGTCGTTCCGCTATGCCAACCTCAACGGTTCGCTCAAGTGGCGCAGCCGCCTCAACAGCCGCCTCAACCTGACGGCCACCGCAGGCTACGACCGCTACGGAGCCAGGCTGGACAACAGCCTGGGCCAGAACCAGCAGTCCGGCTACCGCATCAGGACGCGAATCGAGCAGTATTTCGCAAAACTGAACTTCCGTTACTCCCTGCGCGACCGGCACAACCTCTCGTTCGGCGTCAACGCCGTCCTGTATAACCTGCGGCCCGGCATGCAGTCTCCGCTCTACAGCGGCAATTCGCTTGTCAAGACCTGGGACCTGCCTGCGCAGAACGCCCTGGAGCCCGTCCTCTTCGTCAGCGACAGCTGGACCGTCGACCAGAAACTCACCCTCGAAGGCGGCCTCCGCCTCGGCGGCCTGCTGGCCCTCAAGCGGCCCCGGTTCTACTTCACGCCCGAGGTGCGCCTGTCGGCGAAATACTCCTTCCGCGACGACCTGTCGGTCAAGGCCGGATTCAACACGATGAGCCAGCACATCCACCTCATCTCCAACACTTCCTCCGTCTCGCCGATCGACACCTGGCAGCTGTCCACCGACCGCGTCCGGCCGCAGACCGGCTGGCAGGCCGCGGCCGGCCTCTACTGGACCAGCCCCGACGGGACGGTCGACCTGACCATGGAAGGCTACTACAAGCGCACCCGCCACCAACTCGACTACAAGTCCGGCGCCGTCACGATGATGAACCCGGACCTCCCCGACGAGCTTGTGGAGACCTTCGGCCGCGCCTACGGCGTCGAGCTGATGGCCAAGAAGACCTCCGGCAAGCTCACCGGATGGGTGTCCTATTCCTATTCGCGCACGCAGCTGCGCGAGATGCAGGACCGCGGCGTCGAGACCATCAACGGCGGCGCCTGGTACAACGCCCCTTACGACAAGCCGCACGAGGTCAAGATGACGGGCAACTACAAGTTCACGCACCGCTATTCGCTGTCCGTCAACCTCGACTATGCCACCGGCCGGCCGATCACCCTCCCCGTCGGCGCATTCAAGTATGACGGGCAATGGCGGCTCGCCTACTCCTTGCGCAACACCTACCGCGTCCCGGACTACTTCCGGCTGGACCTGGCCCTCAACATCGACCCCGGCCACTATCTCCGGCAGTTCTCGCACATGTCCTGGACCATCGGCGTCTACAACGTGACAGCCCGCAAGAACGCCTATTCGGTGTTCTTCGACGGCAACAAAAGCTACCTCCTGTCCGTCTTCGCCTACCCGATCCCCTACATCAACCTCAACCTGAAATTCTGATGAAGACAAACATATTTACCCGCATCGCGGCGCTCGGCGCCCTGCTGCTCTCCGCAGCCGCCTGCGTCTTTCCTTACGAGGTCGACCTCGAGCAGAACGGAGACGCACCGCTCGTCGTCGAAGGGGACATCCACATCGGCGGGACGACCCGCATCCTGCTGAGCCGGCTCAGCCCCATCGATGCCGTTTCCCCGGGCTCGCTGAGCTACGGTTCCTATTACGATTCCTACGCCGCACCGGGTCCCCATATCAACCCGTTCGGCTGGGCGCAGGGGACCATCGTCGGCGAAGACGGCACCAGCGTGGGCAGCTGGCTCGACAGATACAACGACAGGGTCGAGCTGGTGTTCGACACCAGCGGACTCCGGAAGGACCAGCGCTACCGGCTCCATCTCGAGGTCAGCGACGCCGAAGGCGCAGAGGCCAGCATTTACGAGACAGACTGGATCACCGTCAATGCAGCGCCGGTCATCGACGCGCTGACATTCGACAAGAACGACGACTACAAGGAACTGTGGATCCGGATGAGCATGCACTGCAACGGTTCGCACTACTTCCGCTGGCGCTATATCGAAGAGTGGGAATACCACGCCGACATCCAGACAAGCCTGTCATACGACCCCTGGACGCAGGAGGTCGACTATCTCAGCGGGACAAACCTGTATTACTGCTGGAGCCGGGCGGAATCCTCCCGGATCCACACCTTCTCCACGGCGGCCCAGACCGACGACCGGTTCGAAGACCTGTCCTTCCATACCGTCCCGCTGAACGCGAGCCGGCTCCAGGTGATGTACCGGGTCACCATCACGCTCACCGCAATGAGCAAAGACGCCTATGACTACTGGGAGAACATCCGCAAGAACACCGAAGGGCAGGGTTCGATCCTCGCACCCATGCCCAGCCAGATGGCCGGCAACCTGCACTGCCTGACCAATCCGTCCGCCCAGGTGATCGGCTTTGTGGACGCCTGCTCGGAAACGACCGGCTCCGTGGTCTATGACAACGCCCAGTTCCAGTATTACGAGCCCGAAGCCCGGCATCAGATCGAGTTGCAATATGCTTCGAACGATCCGGATACGAACCGGACGATGTACAACATGGGATACCTTCCCGTCTCCTCCGAATACGGCATGTCCGGCACCATCGAAAGATTCGCATGGGCTCCGGCTTCCTGCGTCGACTGCCGCCTCAAAGGCGGAAACAAGACAGTGCCCGAAAACTGGCCCACCGGGCACAATTGATCCGAACGATGAAAAAGACGATTATCTTCCTTTCCTGCCTGTTCCTCACCCTGCTTCCGATGCAGGGCGCGGAGCAGCCGCGCGAACGCGTATATATTTCCACCGACAAAGAAGTCTATGTGGCCGGCGACGCCGTGTGGCTGTCGGCCTGGTGCCTGGACGCCGGCAACGGCCGGCTGTCGGATTTCAGCAAGATCGCCTATGTGGAGCTCCATTCCCCGACCGGGATGGTCCAGACGGCCAAGGTCGCCCTGGAGGGCGGGCGCGGTGCGGGCCGGCTGACGCTGCCCACCACCCTGCCCACCGGCAACTACCGCCTGTTCGCCTACACGCGGCTGGGCGCCTCCGAAGAAGGTTTCGACCCGCTCACCGGCGCCCGGACCCTGTCCGTGTTCAACACCTTCAGCACCGAGCGGACAGCCGGGGTGAAGGTCGTCAAGGAGGCGCCGCAGGCGGCCGCCGCCCCGGCGGGCGGAACGCTGGAGATCCGCACGGAGCCCACGCGCCACAAGCAGGTCTCGACGGTCACCCTGGTCAACAACGGCACGCAGCCGGTCGACTTCTGCCTGAGCGTCCGGCACGACGACGGCATTCCCGCGCCTGCGGGCGCGCACCTCGCCGACTTCGTCAGCGCGGTCCGGGCGCTGCCCGCCGCCCGCGGCTTCGACGCCAGCGTGATTCCCGAATACGAAGGCGAAATCATCCGCTGCCGGGTGACGGGCACGGACGAAGACGGACTGGAGGCCCTTGAGGGCAAGCACATCTTCCTCTCCTCGCCGGGATCCGGTGAGAACCTCTACACCGAGACCCTGGAGCACGGCAGCTCGTCCTTCTTCACCGCCAACATCTACGGCGACCGCGAACTCTTCCTGGAGATCGAAGGCCTCGACCAGAAAGACGGCGGCCACCTGGAGCTGGAAAGCCCCTTCCTGGACCTGCCGGCCGGGGAGATCCCGCCGCTGCAGCTCTATTCGGGCTGGGCCTCCGCGCTGGAACTGCGCGGCCTGGGCATGCAGCTGGGCAAGACCTTCGATTCGGAGCGGCTCTATGACGACCTGGGCGTGAACGCCCACCAGATCTTCAACGAACGCGAACGCGTACGCTACATCCTGGACGACTACACCCGTTTCCCGCTGATGGAGGAGCTCTTCATCGAGTTCATCAGCGAGATCCGCGTCCGGCGCGTGAACGGCAGCCGGGAGCTGCAGGTCCGGACGCCGGACAACAATGACGGCTACTACTACCCCACCGGCAGCGCCCTGGTCCTGCTGGACGGCATCCCCGTGCTCGACCACGAGCGGCTGCTCGCCTATGACCCGCTGCTCGTGCAGTACGTCGACATCTATGAAGGGTCGTATTTCTTCGGCACGCGGAGCTACGCCGGCGTGGTGAACTTCGTCACCTACAAGGGCACGCTCCCCTCGATGAAGTTCGCGGACAACGTCCGCATCGTCGACTTCCAGGGCTGCTCCCTGCCGCTCGCCTTCGGCCTCGACAGCCTTGTCCCGGGCAACGGCTACCCGAACTACCGGCAGACCATCTGCTGGCTGCCGGCGATGACGCTGGCGCCGGGCGAGAGCTTTACCGTCGAGCTCAGGACGCCCGCATACCGCGGCCGCTTTGACGTGGTGGCCGAGGGCCTGACCGCCGACGGTGCGCCGGTCAGCGGGCACGCCACGCTGGATGTCCGGTAAACAGCATCTTTTTGTACATAAGCGCGCAAAGATCGTTTTTTTCTGTTTGAAAAAAATTATCTTTGCACGTATATGGCAAACTTCAAGAAACTGTTTATTGGTAGTGTATTCATCCTGGCTATGTGCGGCACCCCCCTCGGGGCGCAGGAGCCGGATGAAATCCATGCGTATCAGCAAGCGGTCAAGGACCGCGCCATCCTGTATCGCGGAGAGCAATTCCTTCCCTACACCTTCCGGGCCAACGGCAACCAGTACTGGGAGAACGACACGTTCAAGAAGGGGGACATCACCTTCGAAGGCAACCTGTACCACGACGTCCTCATCAACGTGGACGCCAACGCGCAGCGCGTCCTGGTGCAGCTGCCGTCCAATCCTTTCGCCGTCACGCTCGCCCCTGAGCTGGTGTCGTCCTTCACGATGGGCGGACGCCGCTTCGAGGGCGTCGGCCCTGACGGCATCCTGCCGGAAGGCATCTACGAAATCATCGGCGAAGGGCCGGAGCGCGTCTACAAGCGGGTAGACAAGCCCGTACTGACCTCCACCAACTACGTCAACGGCGATCCTATCGGCTATAACGACAAGAATTACCGGTCCGACACCCATGTCTATTTTGCGATGAAGCGCTCCTACTTTTTCCGCGACGCGGAAGGGCGTTTCACGCGTCTCAAAGGCAAGCGCGCGCTGCTCCGCCACTTCCCCGAGCGCAGGGCCGAGCTGCGCAAGGCCGTCAAGAACACCGGCCTGAAATGGAAAGACTTCGACGCCTGCTGCGAACTGGTACTCAAACTGACGAGCCGATGAAAAAGTTTTTCCTCTGCCTCCTGCTGGCAAGCGCCGGCCTGGGCGGCACCCTGTCCGCACAGGATGTCCTTGAGATCAAGCGCGTCGAGCTCGACTCGCTCGTGCACTTCCTGCGCCAGGAATTCCAACCGAACATCTATTATGTCAAGGACGACGCCGAGCAGTCCACCTTCAGCGTCAGCGCCCCGCGGTCCGGCTTCCTGGAAGCCGCCTTCGCCGCGCTGCGCGAAAAGGGCTACGTGGTCAGCACCTATGGTCCATACCAGTTCGTCCTGCACAGCAAGTCCGTCTTCACCTCTCTGCCCACCGGCTATTTCAACGACGGCAGCAGCCTGATTGACAACAGCGGCCTGCAGAAATACCTAGCGGAGCAGAACGCCGTCGTGACCTTCCAGAACAAGGTCTATGAGATCGGCGAGAGCACCGCCAACCGCCACGGCAAGGTCTACGTCAGCGGACACGTCCGCGACGTCTCCAGCGGCGAGCCCCTCGCGGGCGTGTCCGTCTACGACGAGAAGTCCGGCGCCTACGCGGTCACCGACGCCGCCGGCTTCTACCGCGTCCCCCTCCCCGTCGGCGACAACACCCTCAACCTGAGCGGTTACTCCCTCGAGGACATGCACCTCTCGCTCAAGGTCTGGGACGACGGCGTGCTCGACGTCGTGATGAAGGAGAAGGTCCTGGCGCTGAAGAGCGCCACCATTTCCGCCGACGCCGTCTCCCACCACCGCGACGCCAAGATCGGCATCGAGCGCGTCCGGATGGAGGTGATCAACAAGATCCCCACCGCCTTCGGCGAAGGCGACATCCTCAAGGCCGTCCTTACCCTGCCCGGCGTGAAGTCCGTAGGCGAGGCCGCCAGCGGCTTCAACGTCCGCGGCGGCTCCACCGACCAGAACCTCATCCTCTACAACGACGGCACGATCTATAATCCGACGCATCTTTTCGGTCTCTTCTCCGCCTTCAATCCCGACGTCGTCAGCGACATCGAGCTTTACAAGAGCAGCATCCCGGCCGAGTACGGCGGGCGCATTTCCTCCGTGCTCGACGTCCACACGCGCGAAGGCAACGCCAACAAGATCGCCGGCTCGCTCGGCCTCGGCCTGCTGACCAGCCGCCTCCACCTCGAAGGACCGCTCGACCGCGGCAAGACCACCTTCATCCTGGGCGCGCGCACGACCTACTCCAACTGGCTGCTCAACCTGCTTCCCAAGAACAGCGAGTACGCCGGCGGCAAGGCCAATTTCAGCGACGTCAACGCCGCGGTCACGCACAAGATCAATGACAACAATTCCATCCAGGCCTTCTTCTACTGGTCCCAGGACGGTTTCGACTTCTCGCGCGACCCGTCTTTCCGCTACGCCAACCTCAACGGTTCGGTCAAGTGGCGCAGCCGCCTCAGCAGCCGCCTCAACCTGACCGCCACCGCGGGCTACGACCGCTACGGCGCCCGGCTGGACAACAGCCTGGGCCAGAACCAACAGTCCGGCTACAGCGTCAAGACGCGGATCGAGCAGTATTTCGCCAAGGCCAACTTCCGGTATGCCTTGACGGACAGCCACAGTCTCACCTTCGGCGCGAATGCGATTTTCTATGACCTGCATCCCGGCAGGATGATCCCGCTCTATAGCGAGAATTCGCTGGTCAAGACCTGGGAGCTTCCCACGCAGAACGCCCTGGAACCGGTCCTCTTCGTCAGCGACAGCTGGACCGTCAACCACAAGCTCACCCTTGAGGGCGGCCTCCGCCTCAGCGGGATGCTCGCCATGAATCCTTCCAAATTCTATTTCTCGCCGGAAGTCCGTCTGTCCGGCAAATACTCCTTCCGCGACGACCTGTCGGTCAAGGCCGGATTCAATACGATGAGCCAGCACATCCACCTCATCTCCAACACTTCTTCCGTCTCGCCGATCGACACCTGGCAGCTGTCCACCGACCGCATCCGGCCGCAGTCCGGCTGGCAGACCGCGGCCGGCCTCTACTGGACCAGCCCCAGCGGTGCCGTCGACCTGACCCTGGAAGGCTATTACAAGCGCACCCGACACCAGCTCGACTACAAGTCCGGCGCCGTCACGATGATGAACCCGGATCTCCCGGACGAGCTCGTGGAGACCTTCGGCCGCGCCTACGGCGTGGAGCTGATGGCCAAGAAGACCTCCGGCAAGCTCACCGGCTGGGTGTCCTATTCCTATTCGCGCACGCAGCTGCGCGAGATGCAGGACCGCGGCATCGAGACCATCAACGGCGGCGCCTGGTACAACGCACCTTACGACAAGCCGCATGAGGTCAAGCTGACGGGCAACTACAAGTTCACGCACCGCTACTCGATGTCCGTCAACCTCGACTACGCGACCGGACGTCCGGTCACGCTGCCGATCGGCACCTACGACTATGCCGACGGCCTCCGGCTCGCCTATTCGAAACGGAACTGCTACCGCATCCCGGACTATTTCCGGCTGGACCTGGCCATCAACATCGATCCCGGCCACTATCTCCGGCAGTTCTCCCACATGTCCTGGACCATCGGCGTCTACAACGTGACCGCCCGCAAGAACGCCTACTCGGTCTTCTTCGACGGCGAAGAGAGTTATCTCCTGTCCGTCTTCGCCTACCCGATCCCTTACATCAACCTCAACCTGAAATTCTGATGAAAGCAAACATATTGATCCGCATCGCGGCGCTCGGCGCCCTGCTGCTCTCTGCAGCCGCCTGTGTCTTCCCCTTCCCGGTCGAAGCCGACCAGGACGGAGACCTGCCCCTCGTGATCGAGGGAGACCTCAAGATCGGCGGGACGACGACCGTCAGCGTGAGCCACGTCCGGCCGCTCAAGAAAGGCTCCGGGGCCGTCGGCAACTTTTCGGTCGAAGGATATGTCGAAGGTGAGGACGGAACCCGGGTCGAAGGACAAAGCCAGGTCTGGGGTTCAGAAAAACGACGGATTTCCTTCGATACGGGCCAGTTGCGCGGAGACCAGCGCTATCGCCTGCACCTCGAGACGGTTTCCGGCAGCAACGGAAAGAAAGAAGTTGTCGAATCCGACTGGCTCACGGTCACCCAGGCTCCCGTCATCGACGACCTCTCTTACAGCCATCATCCCGAGTTTGAAGAGCTCTGGATCGGGCTGTCCATGCATTGCCCGGGCGAGCATCATTTCCGGTGGTCTTTCAACGAAGAATGGGAATACCACAGCGACGAGCTGTCCTCGCTATATTGCAGAAAAGGAAACGGGAAAGTCATCGATTTCCATATGCCGGTCAAGTATTATTGCTGGTCGAGCAAGAACTCCGGCAAGATCAACATCTTCTCCACGGCCAACCAGACCGATGACCGCTTCGAAGAGCTGGCCTTCCATTCCATCCCGCTGCGCGACCTGCGTCTCCAGACGATGTACCGCCTGACGGTCAGGCTTTCGGCCATGAGCGAGGATGCGTACAACTACTGGTACAATATCCAGCAGAACTCCGAAGGGCAGGGCTCCATCTTCTCCACTACCCCCAGTGAGATGAGCAGCAACCTGCACTGCCTGACGAACCCCTCCCAGCAGATCATCGGCTTCCTGTCCGCCGCCGCGGAGGTCACTTCCCGGATTATTTACGACAACAGTCTGAACAATTATTATATCAAGGGAACGCCTATCGCCTCCTTGGAAGAATTCGAGGCCCTTAATGACTCGACTACCAACATGAGCTGGCTTTCGAGAGGCTATCTGCCTTATTCCGGACGGAGCGATGGCTCCGCGGATATACTGGAGGTTGTTACTTGGATACCGCGCCAGTGTACCGACTGCACCGTACAGGGCGGGTCGCCAATCGCCCCTGAAGACTGGCCGACCGGACACAAGAATTACATCGTCGACGAACGCTATTGACTCAAGTTATGAAAAAGATCCTGTCACTCCTGCTCTGCCTGCTGATCTCGCTGCCCGCCCTCCTGGGCGCGGAACCGCGGCGCGAGCGTGTATATATTTCCACCGACAAAGAAGTCTATGTGGCCGGCGACGCCGTCTGGCTGTCCGCCTGGTGCCTGGACGCCGGCAACGGCCGGCTGTCGGATTTCAGCAAGATCGCCTATGTGGAGCTCCATTCCCCTACCGGGATGGTCCAGACGGCCAAAGTCGCCCTGGAAGGCGGCCGCGGCGCGGGTCGGCTGACCCTGCCCACCACCCTGCCCACCGGCAACTACCGCCTGATCGCCTACACGCGGCTGGGCGCTTCCGAAGAAGGTTTCGACCCGCTCACCGGCGCCCGGACCCTGTCCGTATTCAATACCTTCAGCAACGAGCGCACGGCCGGGGTGAAGGTCGTCGGGGAGGCACCGCAGACAGCGGCCATGCCGTCCTCCGGGACGCTGGCGATCGAAACGACAGCTGCGAAGACTTCCTCGCTGGCCCGGATCGCCCTCGTCAACAACGGAGCGGAAACGGTCAGCTTCAGCCTGAGCGTCCGCCACAATGACGGCATTCCCGCGCCTGCGGGAGCGCACCTCGCCGACTTCGTCAGCGCGGTCCGGGCGCTGCCCGCCGCCCGCGGCTTCGACAGGAGCGTGACGCCCGAATACGAGGGCGAGATCATCCGCGGCCACGTATCGGGCACGGACGAGGCCAGCCGCGAAGCCCTCCAGGGCAAACAGGTCTACCTCTCTTCGCCGGGCACCGGCGAGAGTCTCTATTCCGAGAAGATTACCGAAGGCGGCCAGGTCACCTTCATCACCTCCAACATCTACGGCGACCGCGAACTCTTCCTGGAGATCGAAGGCCTCGACAAAAGGGACGGCGGTCACCTGGAGCTGGAAAGCCCCTTCCTGAATCTCTCCGCCGGGGAACTCCCGCCGCTGCAGCTTTATCCGGGCTGGGCGTCCGCGCTGGAACTGCGCGGGCTGGGTATGCAGGTGGAGAAGAATTTCGACGCGGACACGCTCTATTCCGCCCTCCCGATGAACCTGCACCGCATCCTCGACAGCCGGGACCGCATCCGGTATGTCCTGGACGACTACACCCGCTTCCCGCTGATGGAAGAGCTCTTCATCGAATTCATCCCTGAGCTCCGCATCCGGCGCGTGGATGGCAAACGGGAACTGCAGGTCCGGATGCCGAACCGGCAGGCCGGAACGGGCTTCTATTTCCCGACCAGCGACGCCCTGGTCCTGGTGGACGGCATTCCCATCCTGGACCACGAGAAGCTCTTCTCCTACGATCCCCTGCTCGTGCAGTTCGTCGACATCTACGAGAAATCTTATTTCCTCGGTATCAAGAACTACACGGGCGTGGTGAACTTCGTCACCTACAAGGGCACGCTCCCCTCGATGCAGTTTGCGGACAATGTCCGCATCGTCGATTTCCAGGGATGCTCCCTACCGCTTTCCTACACCTGCGCCGGCGTCGACGCCAGCTATCCCGACTTCCGTCAGACCATCTACTGGCATCCCACACTCACCTTAGCCCCGGGCGAACGCCTGGAGCTGGAATGCAAGACCCCGCTGTACGGTGGAATCTTTGAGGTGGTGGCCGAAGGCCTGGACGCGCAGGGCACTGCCGTCTCGGGCCGCGCTACGCTGGACGTTCGATGAGCGGCAGGCCGCGGCTCTTGAGCAGCGCGTTGTAGCGGTCGAGCACTTCCTCGACGCAGTCTTCCCAGGACCGGACGATGGTCTTGGAAGCCTGCACGCCCACGCGGTGCACCCGCTCCGGGTCGTGGATCAGCTCGCGCAGCAGCTGCGCCATCTTGTCCGGATCGTTCTCCACGAGGAAGCCGTTCTCGCCGTCCTTGAGGATGGTGGAGGCCGTGGCGCCCTCGGCCATCACGGACGGGGTGTGCAGGGCCGCCGCCTCGCGCACGACGAGCGGGGCGTTGTCGTAGAGCGACGGGAAAAGGAACAGGTCCGACGCGGCATAATAATCGGTAATCTTCGCACGGTCCGTGATGGAACCCACGAAGGTCACCTTGTTGTCCAGCCCCCGTTCGCTGACCAGCTGCTTCATCTCGTCGGCGGCATAGCCGACGCCGACGAAATACATCCGGAACGGGACATCCGGGATGCGGGCCAGGGCTTCGATGACCAGGCGGGGATTCTTCTCCCAGATGTGCTGGCCCACGAAGAGCAGCACGAATTCTTCGGGCCGGATCCCCAGGCGCTGACGCGCCTCCACGAAAAACTTCTCGGGATAGTCCGCCACGAGGTCGGAGCCGTTGTCCATCACCTCCACGTGGCCCTTGAAGCCGTATTCGCGGATCACGTCCACGACGGATTCCTGCGGCACCCAGACCAGGTCCGCGCGCTCATAGAAATCGACGATGGCGTCGATCCAGATGTCCACGGCAAGCTTGGGCAGGATCCGGGAGAAATCGTCGCGGTATTTGGAGTGGAACGTGGCCACCATCGGGACCTTTTGGAGGCGGGAGATGCGGTAGGCCGCCGCGCCGGAGGCGAAGGGGCTGTGCGCATGCACGATCTTGAAGCGGGTCGTGGCCACCTTGGCCAGGTAGGTCGGGTCGATCTCGGCGATGCCGGTCACGTAGGGGTGACGCTTGGGCACCGGGAACGAGAAATAGTCAAAAACCTTGTAGTCGAGCTGGCTGTAGTCCGCGCTCGGGACGTTGGGCGTGATGACGCACACCCCGCCCACCTTCTTCTGCATCCAGTGCGCATAGTTCTCCATGCACACGGACACGCCGTCCATCACGGGCGGAAAAACGTCACAGAACAGGCCGACATTGGCCTGTTCTGGAGAAAAAATAGTAGGTCTTTCCATACTGATCATTCAACTGCCTCGGCGGCGGGCTCCGCAGGGGCCTCCTCCACGGCTTCCACCTCCGCCTTGGCCTTGCGCTCGATTCCCATCCACTTCAGGTTGTCGGTGAAATAGCAGACGACGAAGGCCACGGCCAGCAGGGCGATCAGCCAGAGCAGGCATTTACGCCACCAGGGCGTCCGCTGGGCATACGGGTCTTCGAGCTTCAGCTTCGGATACTTGGCCACGCTGGTAAGCTTCTTGCCGAACAGGACGTTGACCAGGGCCTTGGAGTTGATGGCCCAGCCGTTGGCGTTGAGCACCGGGCCGAGGTTGCGCTTGCGCAGCTTGCGCCAGGCGATGAAGCAGGCGGGGCCGGAGATGAGGAGCATCACGGCGGCGATCACGACGAGGAACTGCCACCAGGTCAGCCCCTTGAGCGACTGCCCGATCAAGCCCAGGGCGGCGCCGATCGCGCCGATGGCCATGCCGACGGCGGCGAAGATGCCGGCGTATTTGGCGATGTCGAACGGCTGCTTGGGCGCCTCGCCCGGCTTGGTGTCGGCGGCCGCCGTCAGCTTGGCCATCGCGTCGGCGTCCTTGTCGGCAGCCGCCTTGTCTATCTTTTCGGAGACGAAGCGCGCCACCTTGCGGTAGGGGCTCCAGAAGGCCTCCTTGAGGTTGATCGGATTCTCGACCACCTTGGTGATTACGGCATCCCAGTCGCCTCCGTCGAGGTCGTAGAACAGGCCGTTCTTGCCTGGACGCAGGTCGGCGGTCTTGCCGTCGGTCATCACGGCCACGATGTCCATCGTCTCGCCCTTGGTCTTGGAGGTGCACTTGCAGTAGAGCAGGAACATCCCGCTGAGCTTGGGCATGTCGGCGTGGGCGCCCATGTCGGCGATCTTGATACAGAGGTCGCAGCAGCGCTCGTCGATGTAGAGCTTGCCGACCTCGAAGATGCCGCGGGTGCCGGCCGCACGGCCGTAGAAGTCCGTGAAGAGGACGTAGTTGCGGAGCAGCTTCGCGAAATCGCGATAGTAGAGCATCAGCTTCTTGACGTCGTCGATCGACTTGGACTCCTCCTCGAGGGCCAGATCGGCGTCGACCAGCGCGAGCAGGTCGGCCTTGCGGTCGGCCTTGAGCTGGGCCTTGACTTCGTCCAGGCCCAGGGCCTCGACAGCCGCGCCCTTCTTGTCCGCCATCCAGGCGGTATAGGCGCCGAACTTGGCGAGCACGCCCGCCCACTGCTCCTCGGTGATACCGGCCGCCTTCGGGAAATCGGCGTCCAGCGCCAGGGCCTTGACGGCGGCGAACTGCGCCTGCCAGGCCGGGTTGATGGCGTCGAAGGGCAGCACGCCCTCCTTGGTCGGGCGGGCCAGCGGGTAGGACGCGATCTCCTCAGCCTGCGTGGCGAGGTTGTGGTCGCTGATGGCGCCCACGCGCTCCACGGACACGTCCACGGCATCGGCCACGGCGTCGTCGAAGCGGATGAGCTTGCAGCGCATGAAATAGTCGGCGACCTTGTCCTTGACGGCCTCGCAGGCGGCGAGGGCCGCGGCGGTGTTGTCGCCATACGGGAAAATCTCTTTCTTGGCGGCCTCGGCGGCGTCCTGCCAGGCGGCGTATTCCGCCAGGGCGGTATAGAACGCCTCGATCTGCTCGGCCGTCACGCCCGGCTCGCCGCTGCGGTCGGCCGCGGAGCCGATCTTGTCGGCAATCTCGGCGATCAGGGCCTTGAGGGCCTCGTCGTCCGTGGAGAGGGCCGTGATCACGCCGTCGCCGTTGAATTTGGTGCCAGTGAAGATGGCCACGCTGTCGGAGGCGTCCTCCACGCTGATCTCGTCCTTGTCCAGGCCGAGATGCTCCAGGATCTGGCGGGCCGACTTGTAGAGCTTCTGGCCCGCTTCGCATTCGACATTGATGCCGTCCAGCTTGAGGACGCTCTCGCCCTTGAGGATGGCATCCTTGTCCTTGACCACCGCGGTCAGCCACTCGGCCGCCGCTACAACCTCCTGCACACGGACCCGTCCGTCTCCGTCGGCATCGATCAGCTGCAGGGTGCGCTCATCGAATGCCAGGTCTTTGGTCGGGCAGCTAAGCACCGTCCAGAGTTTCTGGTCGAGCTCGCCCAGATGGGCGATGTCCTCGCCCGAAGTGATGTTGACCCGGACCACTCCGCCGAGGGAGCAGTATTTCCAGGGATAGCCTTTGGTTTGTTTCTTTGCCATATCAGAAGAATTGATTACTAGCGTTTCATACAAAGATAAGAATTTTCCATTTAAATATAACCGCGACACGCGCTGCTGCAGGCCATATTGCGCCGTACGTTTTTTGCTGTATATTTGTAAATCTTAAGATTAGCTGGAATGAGCAAGTTTACCAAATTTTTCGCCAGCCTGGTGAATATGCGCGACCACGTCGACGTGCAGGCCGCGTCGGCCGGTATCCGCGGGAGCATCGATTTCCGCGGGCCCAACGTCTTCATCCTCGCGTGCGCGATCGTCATAGCCTCCGTCGGCCTCAACCTCAATTCCATCCCGGTGATCATCGGCGCGATGCTCATCTCCCCGCTGATGGGGCCGATCCTCGGCTTCGGCCTGGGCCTGGGCACCAACGACACCGCCCTGGTCAAGGAAGCGCTCAAGAACTTCGCCGTGATGGTGGTGATCAGCATCATCGCCTCCTCGCTCTTCTACGTGCTCTCCCCGCTCCAGCTGGAGCAGCAGACCGAGCTGCTGGCGCGCACCAACCCGACGCTCTACGACGTGTTCATCGCCCTGTTCGGCGGCTTCGCCGGCATCCTGGAGAATTCCCGCAAGGACAAGGGCGGCACCGTGATTCCGGGCGTGGCCATCGCCACCGCCCTGATGCCGCCGCTCTGCACCGTCGGCTACGGCATCGCGCACCTGGCGCCGAAATTCATCTTCGGGGCCCTCTACCTGTTCATCATCAACACCGTCTTCATCACGCTGGCCACCTTCGTGACCGTCAAGTACCTGCGCTTCCCGCACGCCTTCGGCTCCGACGACGTGATGAACCGGCGCAACGCCCGCTGGATCACCGTCATCCTGGCCATCCTGCTGGTGCCGAGCGTGCTCACCGCCATCCAGATGATCCGGGACAACAATTTCGCGCGCAGCGCGCAGGAGCTCGTCCTGGGCAACAAGAACCTGGGCAAGAGCTACGTCTACGACTACAAGATCGACCTGGAGCAGAACCCGCGCGTGCTGGAGCTCTTCCTGGCCGGTGAGAAGATGGAAGCCGACGCCCGCGAGCGGATCTACCTGGCCGCCGAAGAGGCCGGCATCACCCGCAGCCAGATCGTCATCCACGAAGACGCCGCCTACAAGTCCGCCACGATGACCGAATCCGAACTCATCCGGGACATCATCGACGGCCACGCCCGGCAGGTCCGCAAGCTCGAAGGGCAGGTCGACTCCCTGTCGATGGCCATCGAGCACTTCCAGGCGCAGAAACTCCCGTCCGAGCTGATCACCCGCGAGATCGCCGCCCAGTATGAGGGCGTGCAGGAGGTGACGCTCACCCGCGGCGAGAGCGTCCAGGCCGCCGACGGGGAGGCCCGCCCGGCCATCGTGGCCATCGTCCGCTGCACGCAGCCGCTCGGCGAGCCCGAGCGCGCCCGCATCGGCCAGTGGCTCCGCGTCCGCCTTGGCGTCGACGACGTCACCGTCATCGCCTCCGCCGAATAGCATTCCGGCAGACACAAAAAAGGCACCTGCGCTGGCAGGTGCCTTTTTATATTGTGCCTTCAGCCGGCTGCGCTTACGCAGCCTGCTTGATGGCGGACTGAGCGGCAGCGAGGCGGGCGATGGGCACGCGGAACGGAGAGCAGCTGACGTAGTCCACGCCGATCTTGTTGAAGAAGGCGATGGAGTCAGGGTCGCCACCGTGCTCGCCGCAGACGCCGCACTTCAGCTCCGGACGACGGGCGCGGCCGCCCTGGATACCGATCTCGACCAGCTTGCCGACAGCCTTGGTGTCGATGGTCTGGAACGGGTCGGCGTCGAGGATCTTGTGGCCGAGGTAGTCACCCATGAAGGTGCCCACATCGTCGCGGGAGAAGCCGAAGGTCATCTGGGTCAGGTCGTTGGTACCGAAGGAGAAGAACTCGGCGGTACGGGCCATGCGGTCGCCGGTCAGGGCGGCGCGCGGGATCTCGATCATCGTACCGAACTTGTAGGTGATGATCATCTCGTTGTGGACCTCGACCTCAGCCTTGATGCGCTCGCAGATGGCGCGCTGGAAGCCCAGCTCGCGGGCGGACACCGTGACCGGGATCATGATCTCCGGCTGCGGGTGGAAGCCCTCGCGGCACAGTTCGGCGACAGCCGTGAAGATGGCGCGGTACTGCGTCTCGGCGATGAGCGGGTAGGCCACGTGCAGACGCACGCCGCGCAGACCCATCATCGGGTTGACCTCGTGGAGGCTGGCGCCGCGGCGGGTCACCTCAGCGGCGCTGATGCCCAGCTCCTTGGCGACCTCGGCGGTCTTCTCCTTGGTCGTCGGGACGAACTCGTGGAGAGGCGGGTCGAGCAGACGGAACACGACCGGCTTGCCGTCCATCACCTTGAGGGTGCTCTTGACGGAAGCCTTGATGAACGGCTCCAGCTCGGCCAGGGCGTCCTTGCGCTCCTGGTCGGTGGTGCAGAGGATCATCTTGCGCAGCTTGGCGAGCGGGGTCTCGGAGTTCTTGCCGTAGAACATGTGCTCGATACGGAAGAGGCCGATGCCCTCGGCGCCGAAGTCGAGCGCCTTCTGGGCGTCCTCCGGCGTGTCGGCGTTGGTACGCACGCCGAGGCGGCGGTACTTGTCGACGATGCTCATGAACTTCAGGAAGGTAGGATTCTCGCTGGCGTCCATCATCTCGATCTGCTTGGCATACACGTTGCCCTTGGAACCGTTGAGGGAGAGCCAGTCGCCTTCCTTGTATACTTTCTTCTCACCGGCGAAGGTGAGCGTCTTGGCCTCGAAGTTGATCTTCATGGACTCGCAGCCCACGATGCAGCACTTGCCCCAGCCACGGGCCACGAGGGCGGCGTGGGAGGTCATACCGCCGCGCATCGTGAGGATACCGGCGGAAGCGCGCATGCCCTGGATGTCCTCCGGGGAAGTCTCCTCACGGACGAGGATGGTCTTCTTGCCGGCGGCGGCAGCCTCCATGGCGGCCTCGGAGGTGAAGACGATGGTGCCCACGGCTCCGCCCGGAGAGGCGGGAAGGCCCTTGGCGATCACCTTGGCTTCCTTCTCGGAGACCGGGTTGAGGATCGGGTGCAGGACTTCGTCGAGCTGGGAAGGAGAGACGCGCATCACGGCGGTCTTCTCGTCGATCATGCCTTCCTCGAGCATGTCCATGGCCATCTGCAGGGCGGCCATGCCGGTGCGCTTGCCGATACGGCACTGCAGCATCCAGAGGGTGCCCTCCTGGATGGTGAACTCGATGTCCTGCATGTCGTGGAAGTGGTTCTCCAGGCGCTTGCGGATCTCGTCGAGCTCCTTGTAGACCTTCGGCATCGCCTTCTCGAGGGACTCGAGGTTGCGGTTGTGGTCGTTCTTGGTGGCTTCGTTGAGCGGGTTCGGGGTGCGGATGCCCGCGACCACGTCCTCGCCCTGGGCGTTGATCAGCCACTCGCCGTAGAAACGGTTGTCGCCGTTGGCCGGGTTGCGGGAGAACGCCACGCCCGTGGCGGAAGTGTTGCCCATGTTGCCGAAGACCATCGACTGGACGTTGACGGCCGTGCCCCAGTCATCGGGAATCTTCTCGATGCGGCGGTACGCGATGGCGCGCTTGCCGTTCCAGGACTTGAAGACGCCGCCGATGGAGCCCCAGAGCTGGTCCTGGGCCGTGTCGGGGAATTCGACGCCAAGCACTTCCTTGACTTTCTTCTTGAATTTCTCGCAGAGGTCTTTGAGCTCCTCGGCGGTGATATCGGTATCGGAGGCGTAGCCCTTCTTCTCCTTCAGGTCGGCCATCATGCGGTCGAGCTGCTGGCGGATGCCCTGCCCGTCGGCCGGCTCGATGCCCTCGGCCTTCTCCATCACGACGTCGGAATACATCATGATGAGACGGCGGTAGGCGTCATAGACGAAACGGGGGTTGCCGGTCTTCTTGATCATGCCCGGGATCGTGGCCGAGCAGAGGCCGATGTTGAGGATGGTATCCATCATACCCGGCATGGAGCTGCGTGCGCCGGAGCGGCAGCTCACGAGGAGGGGATCGTTGGGATCGCCGAATTTCTTGCCCATCAGGGCCTCCGTGGCGTTGAGGGCGCCGCGGACCTCCATTTTGAGTTCTTCTGTATAGCCGCCGCCAAGCTCATAGTATTCGGCGCAGCACTCAGTCGTAATGGTAAAGCCGGCAGGCACCGGCATGCCGAGCTTGCTCATCTCGGCCAGATTGGCTCCCTTTCCACCCAGGAGCTCACGCATGGTCCCGTCGCCTTCGGCCGTCTTTCCACCGAAGCGATAGACACGTTTTTTCATCTCGAACATAGATTATTGACTAATGTAATTTTGTTTCGGACCGCGAATTTAAGATAATTTTCTCATTATAGCAATTTTGCAGCCATTTCTGAGAGTTCGCTGCGCTCGCCCTTCCGAAGGAAGATGTGCTGGAAGAGCGGCTGGCCGTAGAGTTTCTCGCCCAGGTGCGTCAGGCCGTTGGACCACTGGTCCAGATAGGGCTGGTCGATCTGGAAGATGTCGCCCGTAAAGACCATCTTGGTCCCCTCGCCCGCCCGGGTGATGATGGTCTTCATCTCGTGCGGGGTGAGGTTCTGCGCCTCGTCGATGATGAAGTAGCACCTGCCGAGGCTGCGCCCGCGGATGTAGGCCAGCGGCTCGATGATCAGCTTCTCCTGCGAGAGCATCGCCTCGATGCGCTGCGCCTCGCGCGAAGTCGGACGGAACTGCGACTTGATCACGTTGAGGTTGTCCATCAGCGGCTGGAGGAAGGGGCTCATCTTCTGCCTCTGGTCGCCGGGCAGGAATCCGATGTCCTGGTTGCCCAGGATCACGGTCGGCCTGGACAGGTAGATCTGCTCGTAGTCCTGCTCCTGGGCCAGGGCGGCGGCGAGGGCAAGCAGGGTCTTGCCCGTGCCGGCGCCGCCCGTCAGGGAGACCAGCTCCACCTTGGGGTTGAGCAGGGCGTCGAGCGCGAGCTTCTGCTCGTCGTTGCGCGGGCGGATGCCGTAGGCCTCGCGCGCCTTGACGAGCACGACGCGGTCGCGCGGCGCGTCATAGCGCGCGCAGACCATCTCGTCGCGGTCGCCCTCCCAGCGCAGCTTGAACATCTGGTTGGGCCGGGGCTTGACCTTGAGCAGGCGGTTCCACTCCACGGCCGTCTCGGGGCCGTAGCAGAGCTCCTGCATCACGTCGCCGCCGGCCGACAGGGTCTGCACCTCCCGCTGGGCCTCCTCGATGCGGTCGTCCTCCACCTTGTCCGTCAAGTAGTCCTGGACCGCCATGCCGACGGCCTTGGCCTTCATGCGGAGGTTGATGTCCTTGGAGACCAGGGCCACGAAGGTGCCCGGGTTGTTGTCGCGCACCCACATCGCCGTGGAGAGGATGCGGTGGTCCTGGATGTCGTCCATGAACAGGTCCCTGAACTCCGGCTGGAAGGGGTGGTTGGGCTCGATCTTGATGTAGCCGCAGCGACCCCCGAGCGGGACGCCCCGCGGACCGAAGGTCTTGTCGTCCGTCAGTTTATTGATTTCGCGCATGAACCCGCGCGCGTTGAAACTCAGTGCGTCGTTGCCTTTCTTGAATTTGTCGAGTTCCTCGACGACGGCGATGGGAATCACCAGGTCGTTGTCCTGGAACTTCCGGATGGCCTTGTAGTCATGGAGGATGATGTTCGTGTCCAGCACGAAGATCTTCGGTTGTTTCTCAGTCCTTTTTTCCATGGATCAGTCTTCTCCTTCGGAGGTCTGGGTGTATAAAAGCGATTCCAGGATGCTGGAAAGGCCGGTTTTCTCTTCATGGGCGACCCGGAGGTCCGCATTCCCCGGGACGGGGTGGCCCAGCGGGAAGTAAACGACGTCCTGCAGCAGCAGTTCCGCATCGACGTAGTCATAGTCGATGTCGGCGATCTGAAGGATGACCCCGGGAACCTCCGCGAAGAGGACCCGGACGGGCTTCTCGTTGTAGGCCTTGACGATGTCGCTGACCGAAATGTCCGCCCCGGTCCCGCCTGCAGCCATCAGTTTCAGGGCCGTGAGCATGCCGCCGTCGCAGACGGTCGCTCCGGCCTTGACGACCCCGTCCTCCACCAGTTCGCGGACGACCTCGTAGCAGTCGATGAAATAATCCGCGTCGGCGATGTCGGGGGCGAGGGTGGACCGGGCATCCTCCGCCTCGGAGAGAACGGAGCCGCCCAGCCGGAACTCGCAGGAGTCGAAGGGAATGTAGATGAGCCAGTCGGAGGCCTCCGGCTGGAGGACGGCGGGGCACTTGCGCTTCCGTCCGATGCGCGGATGCTCCGTCCGGAAAGGAAGTTCACGGAAGAAGCCTTCTTCCTCGTCGTCAGGTACTTCTTCTTCCGCCGTCGTACTGGCCTTGAAGGCGATCTGGCAGGGGCCTTTCGTGACTGCATACCCCTTCAGCCGGAGGCCGAGGGCGTCGATATAGGCGGCCGCCGCCTCGACGGAATCATAGAAGGCGGCCATGTTGCCGATGGGCGCCGCGTCCCAGCGCCATTCCGCCCGGAGGGTCAGGTCGCCGAGCCGGAAATGGCCGGTCATCCAGAGGGCGTCGATGAGGGCGCGGGCGATCCGTCCGCAGGTGTGGGAGCCGGCGAAATGCACGGGGCAGCAGCGTTCCTCACCGGCGCGGGCGCACGTCTCCCCGAGGTACGCATCCATCCGCGCGGGATCGAATATATAGGTGCTGGGAGCCAGGTCAAGTGTCTCATCGATAATCGGTTCCGGCTTCCGGGCGGGCGCATGGCCGGCAGGGCCGGAGGAGCATTCCTCCAGCATCCGTGCCGGGGTGAGCGCGCGCGGCATCCCGTCAATGATGTACTCGCTGTAGAGGACGGA
>JAEEGK010009171.1_pt1 | contig 23180 bp, 22 predicted proteins | sample 8958771 | NCBI WGS metagenome assembly JAEEGK01 (sample SAMN16246547, study PRJNA631951) | gut metagenome | biome: gut microbiome; feature: rumen; material: SC-attached | host: Bos | place: Iran: Karaj | collected 2018-10 | reverse complement strand
GTTGCTCCTTACTGTTCTTTTTCATACCATCAAAAGGTTCATCACCATCGTGGTCATGATATCCTTTTCCTTCGGATCAGATTCTGCGATCATCAGGGTTATTGCAACCAATGCGCCATCGCTTATAATCTTTTGCCCGTGTTTGAAAAGAGCATTGTTTCTGTTCAGGAATTCAAGAAACAGCGACGCTGCAATGCGCTTGCATCCATCTGCAAAGGGATGATCCTTGATCATAAAATACAACAGATTTGCAGCCTTTTCTTCAAGGGAAGGGTAAACTTCTCCTCCAAACACATCCTGATAGACCGCAGCAAGTATCCCCTCAACCTTTCCGGTTTCTTTTTCCACCCCGAACACATCAGATTTGAAGGTATCTTCCATATGTGAGACCATCTTTTTGCAATCCTCATAGGTTATTCTGTAAACAGGGCTGTTTCCATCAGGCTTGATCAAACTCTGGTGGTCATATCTGTCCAAAAGCTGCAGGGCCTGTGTGTACATGTTCACAGCTTTCAGCACTTCACCATGCTCAACTTCCATTGTATTTGCAAGCATCTTAGTCTGGATCTCAACTGTCTTCTGTAAGGCCTGCAAACGTTTTTCGTTGATAGCATAACCACTCAAGATATACTGTTTCAGAACGTCATTCGCCCAACGTCTGAATTCCACACCACGCTGAGACTTAACACGGTAACCAACGGAAATGATCATATCCAGATTATAATACTCAACTTGGTATGTTTTTCCATCACTGGCAGTTGTCGCAAATTTTGCGACAACTGAACTTTCCAATTCCTCTTTCAGTGCATTATTGATATGCTTTCCGATGGTTTTAACATCCCTGTCAAACAACTCCGCCATCTGCTCCCTGTTAAGCCAGACATTTTTCTCATCAACAGCCACAGAAAGCCTAACTTCTTTATCTTTTGTCTCAAAAAGAACAATCTCATTCATAGTTTTTCCTCTACCTCTTCCACCCGCATTCTTCCCTCTCCGGAGCCTCTATCCCGGATTGGTAGTTTGCACGGAATTCCATGTTGATGTCCCTGATTTCCCTCTTCCCATCGATGTAATCCTGGTACATCTCAGCGAGTCCGGCGGCGCAGCCGTCACAGGAGCCGTCGATGCTCCCGATGGATTCCGCAACGATTCGTTCCCGCTCTTTCGGCGTCACTCCAAAAGCCGGACCAACGGCGTGAATGATATACTTCGCATTCTTAAGTCCAAATGCGGGCGTGATGACTGCTGAGCCGTCCGCCAGCGGAGTCTTATACTGTCTGCAGGTCGCTGCCAGTTCGGAAGCGCCCGCCTGATCAAATATCACGCCACAAATGCCGCTGCCATGGGCCAAATATTTATTTGCCGCATTCACAACCGCATCCGCCTTCTGATCGGCGCATGAGCCGTGGATCAATTGTAGTTTATGCATATCAGTGCTCCTCTCACTTAAAGCTGATCATACTTTGACGAAAAAGTGTCGGCAACAACGCGCAGTTTTTGCGTGTCGTTAGTACTTGAACTTCTTCGAAAAAAGCAACAGAAATTCCGCTCCATCAACACTTTTGTTTTTAATGTTGGAGAATTCACCGTTAATTATGAACAATCCATTTTCCGGCTTTTGTTGAGCCTTGCCGTTCAATCCGACCATCTTTCCTCATTTTGTCAATCCTATATTTTATAGTATCTGCGGTAATCCCTAATATCTTTGCAATTTCAGTCCTGTTAATTTCAGGTCTTTCCGTCATAAGATTGGCGATTTTATCCTCTATTCGATCCATATCACCTTTTTCTTGGGTGATTTCTTGGCGCGGCGGATGCCGGAGCCATACGACTGAATCAAATCCAGTTTGAAAAACATGTCCTTCAGTTCATCGTTTAGATACTGTCGATCATCAAAAACATCCCGATCATTTAAATCAGCGATAGTTACCGGCGGAACGGGGCGATTATGAACTTTGACTTCGACTTGTCCCCAAATCGTATGATTTTTTATGACTTTTGGGGACAAGTCAACGTTACTTAGCGGAAAAGATCCTCTACTGTGAGTTCGCTGTCAACAACATTACTGTGTGCATTTTCCTTTACACCGTATGTGGTGATAAATGTACATCTTAACGCTTTTTTTGTCTTTGAAATTTTACCAAACAACGCGGTCCTGTTTTTAATCCTTTCCGCATAATCTCCGCTTATTGCAAATTTATCATTTGAATATTTCATTTCACACAGATTTATAACTTTATCATCGCGATCTATCACAAGATCGATCTGTCCGCCTTCCCATTTATTTCCGTCCGGATCAGTGAAACCCTTTTCTTTCCATGCATAAATGCTGCATAGAATTCCGGAAATCCCAAGTGCCTCTTTAATCTGTTCCGTATGATGAAGGCATACTTGTTCAAAGGCATATCCCAGCCATGCATTTATCTCTCCCGATCCTGCCTTCTTTGTCCAAAAAGATTTATCCTGTCCATTATGAGTCTTGACAAAGCGGAGATGAAACAGCGTAAACATATCTGTAAGCTGATATATTTTCCCTTTTTCCTTCTTATTAGGGTCGTCATAAACCCTGATGAAATCACATGCATTCAGATTTTTCAGAATAGTCGTTAATTCCCCGCCCTCTATCTTGCTTTCCGTCGCAATATCATCTCGGTTCAGACCCATAAGATTTCCGGAAAGGATCTCAACGACCTTGCGATAATTTGAACTCTTCTTAAAAAGCGAGCGAAAAAGGAAATCATACTCTGTTCGCAAAGGAGCATCTGAGCCAAAGAACAGATTATCCACATTTACCGCGAAAGGATATTTCCTGTTCAGCATATCAAGATAATACGGAATCCCCCCAAAGATCATGTATGCATCAAGGACCTGAATTTTATTGTAATTCATCTTCTTGACAGTATTCAGGAACTCTTCTGTCTCATGCAAGGTGAATGGTGCAAGATATAACGGCCTGCTTACACGGCCATACAACCCGCCGGGGTCGCCGATCAGTTTTTCAACCATCCATGTAGTCGCTGACCCGCAAACATACAATTTCAAAAGCGCCGCCTTACTGTTCCAGTTGTTCCAAAAATATGAAAACGCGCTGATAAAGTTGCTGTTCATTGTGTCCATCCAAGGTAATTCGTCAAGAAAAACAACAACCTTCTTTTTTTTGAGACTTAGCAGGTACTGTGTCAGATTATCAAAGGCTTCATACCAATCCTTAGGCGTACGCCTTTCCTCACCTGATAATTGATTAATCTTCCTTTGGAAAATATCTCTTTGAACCCTGGCCGCAGTCTTATGCATACCAACAAATTCAAAATCGAAATATTTGCCCATCGTTTCCTTGATCAAAAATGTTTTTCCGACTCTTCGTCTCCCATATACTGCAACCAACTCAGATTTGGAAGAATCGTAGTAAGCTTCTATAACTTCAATCTCTTTTTTACGTCCTATCAACATACTGTTTTCCATGATCTACCTCCTGCCTGTCTCCCTATATTATATCAAAACAACGATTCCATAACAACGACTTGTCCCCAAATCGTATATATTTTTATACGATTTGGGGACAAGTCAATTCATCTACACTCGCTTTTCCTCTACCTCTTCCACCCGCACTCTTCCCTCTCCGGTGCCTCTATCCCGGATTGGTAGTTCGCGCGGAATTCCATGTTTATGTCCCTGATTTCCTTCTTCCCGTCGATGTAATCCCGGTACATCTCAGCGAGTCCGGCGGCGCAGCCGTTAGGAGCAGCGCTCGCGAAACCAATACTGCCCTTTTCAAAGATCTTTTACGCATATACGCTCTCCAATCTTTTTGGTGCCATCATCTTATTTTTTTCGTACGCACCATATAACATTTTTTGCCGAACCGTCTCCCGACTCCTTGTTGTATCCGCCATAAACGTTCACTATCTCATATCCCGTCAGTTCCAGCAGATATCGCATTTCCTGGCGATAAGTCTGGCGCATTTTCAAAGGGCGAACCCTTTCTCCGATGACTGCTCCGTTATCGTCCAGCGTTTCAAACTTCCAGTTTCCGCTCATAACCTGCGTATATGGATCATAAGAAACAGCATTATATAACCTCTCACGCCTGCCTTCTTTATTTGTATATTCAAGTCTCAGCGAATAATCCGTGTCTTTTGTATTCATCTGCTGTGCCTGGAAGACCGGATGCGGATCAAATGTATTAAAGGTAAGCATTCCGCCATCCACCAGGTTCTCACGAATATTCATGAGAGCAGCTCGCTGTAATTCGGGCGTGATCAGATGCATGAATCCGCTTCGGGCTATGATAGCGCAGGAGTATTTCCTGTCACTCCTGAATTCCGTCATGTTCGCCGGGAATATATTAAGCTCAAAGCCTTCCCGCTTTGCCTTTTCACCCGCAACCCGGCACATTGCTTCAGACAGATCCGTGCCGTCTGCATATATCCCATGCTGCGCAAGATAAAGCATAACAGCTCCTGTTCCACAAGCTATATCGATCACGCCATCTTTTCCGTATTCTTTGGCAAAATCCAGATAGAAATCCAAAAATCCCGCATGGTTATCTTCATTTCTGTACATTTCCTCCAAATAGAGATCATAATTCTCTGCCACATCTTTAAAATCATGTAAATCCATCTTTTTCCCTCTTCATTTGTCCCTATCATTTCCAAAACTATGTAATCCGGGCTCATATCCTCGCGCAGTCATACACATGAAGCGGATGCCGAAGCAGCTTCATTATCCTCAGCTCGTCCCTTGCATCCGTCAGCGCATTGTGCATTTCCTCGTACTCTTCCCTGCCTGTCAGATATCTCGTCACATCTCCCACCCGGAAGCCCCTCTTCAACCTTCCCGTGCGGCAGAATTTCATGGACGCGGGGATCTTGGGATTGTACTGCCTGTATGCCGCCAGCTTCATTATGTCATACCAGGCATATCCACCCAGCTCCGGAAGATGACGTTTGTCAAAAGCAGCATTGTACGCAAAGACCTTCTCGACCTGCTTTTCCCGAAAGGTCTTCATCACGGCTTCGATCACATCTTCCCGCGAACAATATGCAGGCGTCACCCCCGGCTGAATGAGTTCAAAGGAATACATCCCGCCGCGCTTATAAACCGGATCGACTATATAATACTCGCCGCAGACTTCCTCAAATCCGTCTTCATCGGCGATCACAAAACCCAAGGACATGACTTCATCCGACCAGGTCGTTTCAGTATCAAGAACAGCAAAATGGGACATGGGGAGGGGCTCCTTATATAGATTGTAAAGCAATACTTTAGTATCGTAATGTCTAGCTCATTTCATTAAAAATGATTTCTATTTCACCTAGAAATATACATTTTTACAAATGAATCAAACTCTCTCATTAATCCATCTGTCTCTCCTTCAATCCATTGTCCATATTTCTCTTCAGGATGATCGTAGCTAACCTCTTTGTGAATTTTTTCTAGTTTTTCCAGGAAACTCTTCCCTTCTTGCAGGTCATTCATCCTAACACGAATTGTAAAGTATGCCTCATTAGCGACAAACCTATTCAATCTTTCACCATTTCTTCTCTCAAGTTCAGCATACTCCCCATATACGCGAAGTGCCCGTTGTCTCTCTATCTCTTTCTGTTGCATCTGCATTTCAAATTGATGTATGGATTGAATATTCTCTTCGACAGACACATTTTGCAACTGTCTGGTTATTTCCTTTATCTCGTTTTCCTTAAGATCCAACTCCTGCTTGGCTTTAACTAATTTATTTTTTATTTTCTCTTCACGCTGATTCATATAGTAATAATTCGATATATGTGTTATATACTTTCCCAAATCATTGGCTATTTCGTTAGCAAGTTCTATTCTATAACGTGTTTTAATCTCTTTTGAATCATCTTGACGTTCTTTCTCTCGTCTCTCGTTTTCAGATTTTATTTCCTCTTGATGTCTTCTATATTCTAATTCTAGTCGTTCATTACTACTGTGTGTAGCTTCTTCCTGTACATTTATCGTGCTTTTGACGGTAAAGTATACGGCAACAAGTGTTCCCAAAGCTCCTAGCACTCCTCCAACATAACTACCTAGGAAACCTGCCCATTCGCTATTTGTCAAATTGGAATAAGCTGTACTTTCAAAAATTGCATATTTAAAAACCACCGGTAAAGTCATTCCTAAAAATAGATAAGCCAAAATCACCCACAAGATTATTGTTTTTGTTTTACTATCATTTTTTTTATTATCTACGCTCTTATAATTGTCCCTGCTCATTTAAATAAAGCTCCCTCTAATGTTCTCTTTTTTTCTCGTCAGTTTTTTTTACAACTTCAAAAATCATGAAACTGTTTCAATATGAAGTCTATACTCTCCCCGATCCATTTTAATCTGTCTCACTGGAATATCCTGCTTTTTTGCTATTTCAATATTTTTTCCCTTACAGTCTTGAGCAATATATGCTCCAAGATAAACACCTGTTATTGGTATTTTGATAATCGGATTTTCCGCGTTAGGAAGCAAAACTCGCCATTCATTTTCATATTCCCAAGCCTTGTCTTTTGTTAAAAGCGTTTCTAAGATATTCCTTGCAATTAATTCCAGCATTAATTCCAAGTTCCAATCTACAACCGCCATTACAAACACTGTAAACAGAACAATTCTTACAAGCCAAAAGTTTATTTCGAAATCTATCAAATGTATTAGAATCCCATACCTCTTGAATGCTTCTTTCTTGAAGAGATACTTTGTAATCCCCTCTTTGGTTATCAAATGAACACGGATAAGCATTCAACTCAGAATCAATGTACATTGAAAATCGTGCTGCTTCACACGAATCAATTGACTGTATATCAAAAACAGTTTGATAATCAAGCAAAATCGGTGTAAAGCATGTATCAAAACCAATCTTGTAAAAGTGCTTTTTTCTCAATGCCGCATTCATAAATAACTTAAGTCTATCGTCAGTCTTAATAATCTTTTTATCTACCCCATATCCTACCGGTTTATATAATAAGAAAACTACTGCATTAATTCCTTCAGGCCAAACATCATTTTCTAGTCTGAAAATAGCTTCATCAATACTATCACTCGACACAACATAATGAATGTTCGTTTGTATGCATGACTGTAATTGCTTAATTGCTTTCAATGTCGCATCATTTATCTCTTTTCCATCAACAAGTTTAGAATAATATGACACCGCAACTGCTCCACAGTATTCAGCAATCAATGATATTTCTTTTGATGAAATATCAATTCCACTTGTTGTCATATTAGGAATAATACCGTTACTTCGCGTGTATTTAAGTATTTCTTCAAAGTCATCATGTTTATTAGGATCTCCAGCACCACCAAGTGCAATTTGAAAAGTCTTTCCTTTGGCCTCATCGATGATTCTCTTGTAATCATCCAATCGCATATTATTTTTTTTAGAAGAGGCCCCTTTCTGATAACAATCAACTCCTACCGCCTTGCAAAATCCCCTTTTACCTGCATCGCAATGTCCCATTATCCCAACATCTATAAGTTCTGGAAAAGATCTCATAAACGGATCTTCCTTCGTTCCAATTACATTACTACGAATCAAAGTGCCATTATGTTCATTAAACATTTCCCAAAATAGGAATTTACTGTCTTCATAATAAATCATCTCTACCACACACAATTCCTTGCATTTAAATAAAAGTTTTTTTCGTCTATTTCAAAACTGTCCGTTGTAAAGAAACAGGTTAATTGACTGCCATCGCTGTCAGTATGTCCCATATAAGCATAGAATCCCTTAGGTTTCTTTTCTTTGAATACTCTTGCAGCCTTTTCTCCGAAAACTTCCCTGACATTATCTTCATTCATTTCATCAAAATTATACCAGCGCAAACCATCACACGTTCCATTAATAATATCCTGGCAAAGTTCCTCGGCTTGTTGTTTTATCACTGATTTCTTTTTGAATCCTAGTTTTTTATATAAATACTCTACAGTAAGCTCATTTTTTGACATAATCATGAAATTAGTCGAAGAACTGTTTGTAACGTAACCCACTCGAATTTTCATTTTCTACACCTCCCACCATATTCCAAAATAGTTCCTTTAATCCATCGTCATCATAATAGAAAGAATCACCTATATGCTGTCCCTTGCCTTCAAGATTAACGCATAAAATTTTTTTTGCTGATAATTTACCCCTAACCCTTTCTGGTATACACATGTGGCATTCTAAATACATATCTATGTTATCAAATTCATTTTTATAAAATCTTTTATACTCTTTTTTAATATCCACCGCATCACCGAAATAGTAATAATATAAACGTTCAAGCACATCTCCTGCGTATGACTTACGCTTAACACCATATCTGCGAATCAATCTACGTACCGAGCCAACTATTTTCTTTTCAAAAAAAATATAATCACCATACTTAACAGTTTTCAATGAATGCACTCCTTTAGTCTTCTTATATATTCATCTATCATAATTTTATTACTTATACTTTTTAGGTACTCTTGAGTTTTATTCTTTCCTTTCCAATCGTAACAACACGTAATAAGAGCTAAATAAATCAAGAACCTATCTGCTCCCTCTTTATTTTTTTTAATAATACTCTTATGGACTTCTACCAGTTCTCTTGCTGTTATACCTTCTCCTTCCCAAGAGGAAATTGTATTATCAAGAACAGTCCCAAGCTCTTTAATAGTCCTAACACGCAAGAATGCATTCAGCAAGATATCCAAAGTGTTTTTTTCTTGAGAACATTCCTGTTTTACCAGATAGAGCAATAGTTTTTGTCCTTCTTTTCCCGGATTCTCTCTTAATATATAATCAACATATTTCTTTCCAAAAGTCGAATCAATTGAATCTGTTTCAAACAAAAGAGTTAGTCCCCAGCTTGATATCTGTTTATCCCTTCTTGTACGAAATTCATCAATCTGATTGTCACGTTCCATAATTATATCAAATAATAAAAATTCAATCATCTGAGTATTATTTTCAGCCACACAGTGATTAAATATGTAGTTTACTATGCCTTCGGTGCAAACCGCTCCTTGCTCCCTTAGTACCAACAGCGAAGACTTAACCTTGGAATAATCCACATTTCCTGATGCATCCTCACAAATATCAAGTAAATATGTAGACAACTTATAATCTCGCATCTCATCATATACAAAATTTATAACTTCCTCTGTCTCCTCTCTTAGAGTACCCTTATTCTTGACTAAATTACGGCAGACTAAAACAGATGCATCAATCATTTCTAACTTCTTTTGTAATTGACCAAGCTTTGATAATGGAATATTTTCATATTGTCGATTGTCAAACATATATTTGGCTAATTGTTTCAACCAATAGCCTATTTCCGATTTGTCAGTTCCATCTATATATTGTTTGTATAACTTATACTTATTCAATTCATAAATGTTTTCTTTTTTTCCAGAGTAAACCTCAAACAGAATTCTAACAAGCAATAATTGTTTTGTTATTTTTTCTTTAACCCCCTCTGACAGCTCTCCTGTAAAATTATAATGCCGCGCATAATTTGTAATCAATCTTTCTCTAGCCTCATACGAGTATTCCTCAGCTTGCAAATCCAAGAAACTAGCACTAACTTTTGATCCTTTTTTAAATAAGTATTTTTTGTACTTTAAATCATAGTATTCGCTACGGCAGCTTATAATCACACGGACATGCGAGTTTTTAAGAAGTTTTTCTATTGAATCAGAAATGGATTCAAGAAACTCTGTATTATCATTTTCATTAATTGCATCCACAAGAATGTAAATATCTTTATTAATAAAGAAATGTATTACATTCTGCAAATTCCACCAAATACTAAATACCTTCTTCAAGCTTTCTGATATTACGTTTTTAGCCAAATAGGACAGAAAATTTTCTTTTATATCTCTAGCGTTAAAAAATAGTACAGTCTCTTTTTTGCTTGCTAACAAATCCGCAACCGAACAAAGCATCATGGACTTTCCATTTCCTGCAGTACCCGTTATAACAATGCATTTCGAGTTTATATACGAAGCCATTTTATCTATATTATCGATTGATCTATAATACCTATTTCCAAAACACTCATATAGCATATTAGTATTCTTGTAATCTTGATTGCAAACAAGTTCTCTATTATTCATTTTATCAAGAAAACGCTTTGTTTTTTCTACTTCACTTTTCACGACTTTTGCATTGACTCTTGTCGAGAGATGCATATGAATCCCTCTTTCAGAATAAACCTTAGGAAGCTCTTTACCCATTTTATCGTTAAAAAGTGTATTGTAACTTCTTATAACTTTTTGTTTCCATAATTTGCCAAAACAAAAAGCACGAATATACTCTTTTGCATCATTTAGTTCAACGAATAATCCCTTTATATATTTTCCAGTAGCAACATATTTTTCCACTGACTCTATAGTTATCTTTTGACATTTCTTTCGAAAACATAAAAGAGCCGAAAAGAATAAGAATATCGACACAATTATCGGTATAATAAAATACAACCGCTGTCCCCAATCTATCAATTCTCCCAATATTTCTGTTACACTTACACCACTACTCTCAGTATTTTCAATTATGTTCACAGCGAATAACAATTTCATCATCTTCTCCCATATTTATATATTTTTTTCAAGTCCCCAAGTATCCATTTGCCCCAGAATCAGCTATCCTACAACTTCTGACTCTTCTTTTTCATTGCACATAAAGAATCCGTTTGCTATATCATTAAGCTGCTTGGCTATTTCTGAAAACTCACAGTTCAGGTCCAAACTCTTCACGCTGATACTGTTTCCGCTCATTTTATATGTGCTGTCAGGCTGTACAGATTCGTCCGTTTGCGCATATAATAGCATTCCGGCAACTTCATGATCTTCGTATTTCTTCTTCACTTCCGCTTCTTTATTCTTCACGTAGTTATATCAAGTAGCTCGTTTTCTCATTATACTTCTACCGCTTCCTGCTCTAATTTACAGTCATGTTCAAGCATATACTTTATTACCGCATCAAACTCCCCACCAAGAAGATTGTTGAGTCTAGTCCTATCATTTTCTGTAAGCTTTTTGGTATATGCTTTATATTTTTCCAAAGTCTCGACGTCCATGTTCAGCGTTTCAAAAGAAATCCCTGTTTTTGCCCTAAGATCCAAAAGAATATAGAAACCGCCCGCATCGATATCTCCATAGTGGTAGTACTTCTTATCGGGATTATTTTCATATATCTTCCTGATCATATTCCGTCTGATGCTGTTATGATATCCACCGAGATATATTACAAATGCATCCTTATCTACAAAAGAATTAAAGGTTGTCAGGTTCTCGATCGTGATCACCTTCGAAGCAGAGATCTCAACTTTCTCAATATCATCCAGCACCGCAGAACTCAATCCAAAGTCTCCATTCAGCCGACCAAAGTCGATTGTTTGCCCGGAAATAGTAATTATCCCATTTCCTTTCACATAAACATATCCCGGATTATTAACGATATTTAGATCCTGAAGAATGCATTCCTTATCCAGATAGTCTCCATATTCACAAAGCAGTGATATTACGGCTGTCTTTATGTGTTCAAAAGCTTTTGAATCACCTAACACTCTGATGGAAAAGTTACGGATAAATGTCTCTTCCTCAACACTTTCTATCTCAGCCAGAACTTTCAGGATCTGCTCCAGCTTATCAAGATCATCGGAGTACTGTACTTTCTTGTTCTCAGCAAGTCTCCTGAACTGTTCTTCGCAATAGTCATGAATGAGCGGAGTCCTATCATAATACTCGTTCAAAAGTTTCCTGATGGCAGCATTCTTATCCGCCTTCGGCTGTCTACCAAGCGCGTGGTAACATTGTTCAAGATTATCTACAACAAGTGTCACCGAAGAAATGACTTCAGTATCGATCTTTCCGCGCTTCTTCCTTTTAACTGTGATCAGCCCTTCTCTTTCAAGTGATGATACCTGTGAGTTTACTTCAGAAAACAACTCATAATTGGCCTCGTCAGCATAACCTTGAAAAAGATCCGTTATTCTTTTGTTAAAAGACTGATTTTGAACATTCTTCCCAATAAAGCTTTTACTGCGCTCGTATTGATTAAGAAGAGCATTCAGAATCAAACTCTCGTATCTTTTCATAAAGCATATGCCTCTACGAAACTACTGTAGCCCTCTCTGTAAACAACAAAGATATCATCTACATACTCTCCGATGATTTCCATCTTTGCGGGCGGAGTTGCAAGTATAACTTGGAAATTCTGCTCCTTAAAAAACTTCATCATACTTGATATGCGTTCATCATCCATTTTGTCGAACGCCTCATCAAGCATTATTATACGAATGCTGTCGCCAAGAGAATACATCTGTGCGAATGAAGCTGCTATAGCGACATAATAAGGTGTCTGTGTCTCACCGCCACTCTTTTCTCCATATATCTTTGAAAACAGCTGAGGCTTGCCATTGGAAGTTACTTCAATATCATAATCCAGATATCCTCTGTAATCTGTGTATTCCTGCAGGATGGAATCACCAGTCGTATCAGACTCGGTGAGTTTTGAGAACAGATCTTCCATCTCCTCATGATACTGCTCTTCAAATGCACTTGAAAACAGAGTCAGACCACCGATATTTATGTCTGACGTGATCATCTCATACAATCCCTGTTTTAATCCGTTGGATTTCAGAATAAAGCGGTATGAATCATGACCATACTTGATATCCTTTAGAGATTTATTCAGACCGCCAAAAATATCTTTTGCTGTATCAATATTCTCACGCATCTTTGAAAGGAAGTTTTCTCTAAACTCCACTTCGCAGTTTTTCCTTGCATCCTCAAGTTTCGCTTCACACTGTATCAGATCATGTTTGGTCAGTTCGGCAAACTCGCTGTTATAGGCCTGCATCACATCTCCGGAATCACCCGTTCCAAGTTCAGCATCTTTATATTTTGTCTGCAGAGAAGTGAGCTCGCCATATTTCCTGAGTCTCTGGTTCTCCAATGCCCTTCTTCGAGGTAAATAGTTCTCTACAATTGTACCTGCAGCCTTGGATTTTAAATGATCAGTGAATTTCAGTTTTGCCAGTTTCTCAGCTCCCGGATAATCGGACGTCAGATCGTCCATCTCTTTGGTCAACGAAGCACGCTCAGCTCCTAGCCTGTCAAGTCTCTGCCTAAGTTCACTGCAATCACGTTCCAGATATGCTTCTTCTCTTTTAAGGTCATCCGCTTCCTTCTTGTGCCTGCGGATCTCTCTTGCGAGTTCTTCCGCCTTAAAATTGAGTTCTATTATGCTCGGGTCGTTTTCCGCTTCTTTTATTTCGTTTTTTACACGAGTAATTTCAGAATTGATCTTTTGATAATCACCCGGTGCATTCAGACAACTCAAAAGGCTCTCCTGATTGAAACCTTCAAAAGCCTTGATCTTTTCGGCAACATTTTCCTGTTTTCCTTTTATCTCTTTTATAGCTGCTTCGGTATTCACAAGCTCTTCTGTTTTTATTTCAAGCTGCTTCTTCAAAGCATACTTTCCAATATATGGAGTCTTGTACACTTCCGGTCTGATCTTTCGGACAGCTTTTCCCTGATAAAGCATACATCCTGAAGTAATGGAAACGTTATGTGCCTTAAGTGCCTTTACATCATTGCAACGTATAACCCTGTTCAATATCTCTCTGGCATATGCAAGAGCATACCTGTTATCGCTTGCTATTACTCCTGCAAGGCTTGCCTCATCTGTTGCAGCCTCCATGTCTAAGGCACCGGTGTTTACCAGCGCAACCGTATGTATCTCATTTTTATGTCTGTCATAAACTTCAGCAGCAATATCATATATTTTCGGTTCTACAATGAGATTAAAACGCTGGGTATTCAAATAACCCTCAACCGCATCCTGCCAAACCGGGTCAGATACCTCAAGAAGATCTGCAAACACCCTGACCTCTGAATCAATCCTGCGTGCAGCAAGCTCATCCGTAATCAGTCTCTGAAGCTTTACCGTATAATCAGGATAGCTCATCTGATTCTTTTTCAGCCGTTCAACTTCATTCTTTAACTGATCTCTCTTTTCATTGTAATCCTGAAGCTTCTTGGCACAATCGGACTGTTCTGTGTACGCTGCCGCTTTCTCCCTGTTAACAGCACCGGAAAGAGCTACAACAATACTTGCTTTTCTTTCATCATCAATTTCTGTTCCGCCAATTGCTCTTATATCAAGTGCAGTAATATTGCAGTTTCCCGCGGCGATTGCTCTCCCGGCAGCTTCTGCTTTAACAAGATGTTTTGACAGTTCGTCCATCTTTTCTTTGAGACTCTTTTTCTTTTCTTCAAGAATTTTCAGATCGTAACGTAGCTTTTGTATAAGCCTCTCACAGTCACTGGTTCTTATGGAAACAAGTAACTCATTGTATTTATCTTCTTCAGTTTTAAGAGCCAGTTCTTTCTCTTCAATATCATGTTTCTTTCGTAACAGGGCGTTTTCCTTTTTTGTTTCTTCTTCCGCAGCTTTCTCGATCTGCTGCTCCTTATCGGCAAGAGAAGCCAATTTAAGCAGGATATCGATTACAAGCATATCCCTGTCGTCTTTTTTTATCTCATCATATTTTGATAGGATTGCCTGAAGCTGCTCGATCTGCTTACGCACTTCTGCCAGTATCGTCTGCATTTCTCTCAGATTACGGATATTCTCACGTAAAGTATCAACGTCAATTTTTTTCTCGGGAAGAATAAACTTATTGATGAAACTTTTCACATTATCCATAGGTTTAAATGCTATGGATTTTGGGATCATTTCAAAGAAATTTTCATCAAGATGTCCAAGCCTCGTCCTAAACTGGTTCTTGGCTTCAGACGTTGTCAGAATGAAAGAAACTCTTTTACCGTTCACCGTGAACTGATCGTCCAGTGCAGGCTTATTTCCCACAATAAAACTTATTGCATCGATGGGCGCCTCTATCTTAAACCATTTTTTCTTCAATTCACTTTCGGCATCTGGCGAATCTATTTTCACTCCGATTGTAAAAAATCTATTTTTACTTTCTTCATAAAATTCAAGGGCAACAAAAGAAATCACACTTCCTGTGCGATAATATGTGTTTCCTTCCTCTCCCGTTTTGCAGCGGACATACCCCTTCAGATCACGTTTGCTCCGTTTTTCGCCAACGGTGGTTGCGAGGTTGAAGGATTTTGTACTTGTAGTCAACACCAACTGGATCGCATCCAGAATAGTTGATTTACCGGATGCGTTTTCTCCGCTCAAAAGGAAAGATCCATCAACATTTATAGTTTCATTCTGAAAATAATGCCAGTTGATCAGCTTAATCTTCGTCAGCTTCTTCATCGTCCGTACTGTCTGCACGATCTTCTCCTCCTCTACCGTATTTCTCAAGCTTATCTTTTGCTGCCTGATACAGCTCATCCAGACTTGAATTCGCTACGGCAAGCAAAATCGAGGGATAAATGATTACCCTCGTATCCGGATTAGACATGTCCGACTCCATATTGTGGATGAGATGATACCTCCTGAACACACCCATAGAATTCCTTAAGGTCGTTTTATCCAGCTTATTCTGCATCTTAAGCATGTTGTACTTATCATAGACTTGATCCATAAGCACAATAACCTCGCCGGTCTGCGAAATCTTTTTTCTCTCCTCAATGTACAACAAGCGAAGGATCAGAAGCAGCATACTCTCAATTTTCTTTAAATGTATACGCCCGGTTCCCGCAGGGTTATTGATTCCAATCACGCCCTGATCTTCCTGTACAACCAGTTCATATCCCAAAATATCAAATAACGAAGTGAAATAATCCCGATAGTTAAGGATGAAGTTATAATCAGAAGCAGTGTCTTTATCCTTTTTAAGTATGAAACATTCATTCAAAAGTTTGTTGGCAGTCGCTCTGAACTTATCCTTCGGAACGCTCTCCAAAACATCGATGAATTCCATCATCGAATCCTCCTCTTTATCTCAAAATCCCGAAATCTGAACCCTTCTTTTTCTATCATGTCACCGGAGCTGCTGACTATATAATCCGATCTCTCAGCTTTGCCATAAAGATAGATAAAAACAATACGGATCATGTCCCTCCTGGATCCCACTTCTATTTCGGACGCTTTTGCAGCCTGTCGCCCTTCCAGCATATCAGCAACAAAAGAACTGATGTTTTTCTTTGAAAATCTGTTTTTATTTTTCTCAATAATAGCAAGCTTTCTCAGTTCTCTTTCTTCATCAGACAGGAACAGATCCTCCGTCAGTTCATCCACATCAGTTATTTTCTTTGAAATAGGTATTGCTTTTAATGATTCTCCGCTCATAAAGCCTTGCGGGAATATATTAAACAGTCTGCAAATATCCGGTGAGGCATCCTCTGTCAGGTTGTTTTCTTCATCTTTGTTAAACTCTTCCCCAATATACTGAAGAATCTTGGAAATTTTTCCCTCGGCATTATTGCTGTTGAGGAGCAGAAATTTAGCCCGCTCAACCGCATTTCTTATATATTTTGAATTTCGCCTGTCAATCTCATCCACAATATCATCATATGATCTGAAACGCTCTATCGTTTCCGCTATCATTCCATGAACCAGATCCGATGCTTCTTCTTTATCATTAACGCTTTCAATGTTCATAAACCCTTGCACTATCAAGTCATATCGTTCTCGATCCTCCAGCATATTCTGGAGCCTTCGGATTATAATATTTCTAAAGCGTGATACATTATCATTTGTTTTGATCCTATGGTAAGCCTTTGATCCGATTTCTTCATGATATGTAAAGAAGTTTTCCAGTATTTCCTCAGCAGTCTTGTCTGAAGTGATCTCCTCAATATACTTTCTGATACTGGTATTCAGCTTTTTAAGTTCGGTAAACAGCGCCAGAGTATGGTCATATACCGGCTTTATCACCTGTACATAAGGTCTCGCAAGAAGTTCTTCGTTAGTAAGGATAGAATAGATTGCAGATATCTCGCTCTGGTACTCCATCTCCTTTTGTCCGGTTATACTGTTTATGGTCTGGATCACCGTAACTGAATGGTTAGGCATGATAACTCGGATCTTTTGATCATTTCCGATATCATATTCCACCCATCCAAACTCTTTTAATTTCCTAAGGAAAGTCGAAGCCTTCGATCTGGAATCTTTCAACGATTCGCTTTCATCCTCAAACTGTATATCTCCGGTACCTTGGTTTTCAAAATAATCTGATAGTCTGGTTACAAGAATATCCCTGTCTGCACCATACGACAGCTCTGTTCTGTACGAATCGTATATGATGTTAAGACAATCAACATATATTCTTTTAAACAAGCTGGTGAAGGGTTTAAAAAAATCTTCACCAACTATACTGAACAGATCTGTAGTGTTTTCCATTCCGCTTCCATACCTCGTGCCTAAATAATCACCGTACTGCTTATCATTCACTTTTATGCTTACGTAAAAATGCTCTTACAAGTCTAAGCATTGATCCATCTACCACCGGCTCTTTCAGCCAGCCGTTTCCACAGACATCAGCTGCACGGCAATGATATGCAATAACCGCCAAGATCTGTTCTTCTGCCAACCCATCTACCCATGTTTCCGTCGGATGTTCAACCATATTTTTGTCCATATGGTAATCAGAAAGAATCTGACTATAATTCTTAATTACAATTCCTTCATCATACGCCGCGCGAGTACATTCCCAAAGAAGATCATAAATAACGGAATGCTCTTTTGAACCCAAAATACCATGTAGAGCATCCTGAATTATCTTATCCTCGTAAACAATCTTAAATAGGACTTCATATTTTTTACACCATTCAAAGGCTTTTGTTAATATTTCTTTAGGGACATCCATAAAGAAACTTTCAAATAGTTGGTCTGATGCCTCATTCTGAATTTGCCTCATGGCGTCCTGCCCAATCGTCAAAATCTCCTCATCAAGAACCGCAAAGACTATTTCGATATCATAATCAGTGTTTACCTTTAGGAAATCGTTACATGCCTGAATTGCCTTTCTCCATGCCTTGTCAACCGGATACCCAAAAATCCCAGCCGATATCAACGGAAATCCTATAGAATGAAGCCCATTTTCTTTCGCCAACATCAACGATTGTTTATAAGTGCTGTATAATAGTTTGGGTTCGTTATGTTCTCCATCCTTCCATCTGGGTCCAACGGCATGAATGACATATTTTGCGGGCAACTTAAAACCAGGTGTAATGACCGCATTCCCGGTTTTACAGCCTCCAATAGCTTGGCAAGCCTTGGTCATTTCTGCAGAACCAGCTTCCGCAAAGATATATCCACAGACTCCGCCGCCTTCCCAAAGTCCCTCATTGGCGGCATTTACTATTGCATCTGTATCAAGTTTTGTAATTCCTATCTTTCTGATTTCAATTGAGCTCATCGGATGTTCCTTCATATCTTTTGCGAACTATTTTATTATCCCAAAAATATACTTATCAACACTTCTTAATTCCCGTTCTAACTTATGGTTGCTCATCTGTTATTTTGCGGCAAGTGTACCGTCTCCTCATACTCGAATACGCGCGATAATTATTGTTTGTGAGATATCGCCTATTACCTCCAGTCCATTGCCTGAAAACGTCTTAACAGCCCAATCTATAAATCTCCCCTTAAAGAAGGATTTATATATATTATGTGTAATGATCGTCATATTTTTTTCAATCTTACTCTTATATAATAAGTGCTTCCATTACAACTGATCATACTTCGCAGAGCTTCCCTTGGCTTTCTCAACAGGATACTTCTTCTCGTTCTTCTCCATCTTCATATTGACGATCTCATCCTCGTCCAAGCCAAGCTTATCCAGCAGATTTCTTGTGTAAACCATTACATCCGCCAGTTCTTCCTTCACGTGCTGAAGGTCGAAAGCCGTTCCGCTCCACTGGAAGCATTCAAGAAGTTCCGCTGCCTCTATCACAATAGATTTTGCCAGATTCTCGGGAGAATGGAACTGATCCCAGTCACGATCCTCAGTAAATTTTCTTATCCTGTCAATTGTTTCCTGTCTCATGTTTTTGTCCTTCCAATCTTGTTTTTAAATATGTTGCTAATGCCAAGTCAGTACAATAGATGTAACAGCCTTTCATTCCTCTGGTAAGCAAAGTCCTATAGGTGTTTTTGATTATCTCGTCCGCACGTCTTTTGGCTTCTTCCGGAGATTCCTTGTACATTTTCTTTAAACCTTTGATGGATTGGTCTGTGTTTGCCCTTTTTGTATAATCAGTGATAACATGACCGCCCTCATATCTGATGTCATCTCCCATTATCACGCCGACATAATCAAACTCAAGCCCCTGAGAAGTGTGGATGCAGCCCGCCTCATTAACAGAAGTCTCACTAATAGCAAAGGGTTCCCCATTTCCAAGGTTCCAGCTCATTTCAAAATCTCCTATCTTAATGTCATGATAGTTCGGATCGTTTTTACCTTCCTTGTTCCACTCCCAACAGTATCCTGCCAAGATCCTTGCACGATTGGCAAGAACATTCCGTTCCATCACTAAATGTCGTACTTCGCCCGGAGTGTTGCAAATTCGTATGTCGTAATCTATGCCTTCAAGATCATAGTTAGCCGTTTCGCGTATTTCCAGCACATGATCCAGCCATGCGAGGTAACCGTCAGAACCATTGCACCTGAACTGCGACGCCAGTTCCAGATAGGTCAGTTCGGAGCCTTCCGACTTCGCCCATTTTTCGATCTCCTCCACACTGCCTATGTCGTCCATTGTCACTCTTTGGCTTTCATCAATGAAAAAGACGCTGCAGAAAGCAGAATGAATTATCTCCTTGATCTGGTTTTCCCCGAGGTTATGAAACATTCCGGACTTTTCATTTAGGCGATGAGCCTCATCACAGAGCAGGGTGTGGATCATATTGTTTTTGATCTCGGTGTATTGTCCGGAGCCCTTGAACATATTGTCAACGCTGCTCTTCTTAAACTGCCCTTTTAATTTCTTCAGGTAAACCTCTCTGGGAGCGCTGTTTTTAGAAACGTATTGGACCAGTTGATCTCTCTGTGTGAGTTCTGCCAAAAGATTGATCGCAATAACCGTTTTACCCGTTCCCGGGCCGCCCTTAACCACGATAGTACGCTTTTTCATATCCTTCTGACATTTCATCGAAAGCCGTAGTATTTCCTCATATGCAACCTTTTGCTCATCTATCATGATGAATTCACGATTGCCCTTGAGCATAGATGCTATGGTATTCTGAAGGCTTTTTGACGGTCTGATCCTGCCATTATCGATCCTGTACAGCAGTTCCTCCCTGTCGCCTTTACGGACCATCTTCTTTATAAAAGCCCTTAATTCCGCTGCCTCTCCTTTTGTAAATGCAGGAGCCTCATCAAGATAGTCTTTATATTGTTCCGCATCCAACGGATCCTCAGAATGTCTTATATAATTGTGCAAGCATGCGCAGGGAGCCAGCGCGATGCCGCCATCCTGAACCTCTTGATTGTAATCTTTTATCAACTGCGCATATGACCACGCTTGATAAGAGGGGTGTACCACCCTGTGGATCCCTCCTCCCACAAATGTCTCAACCAAAGCGTCAGTCCCCTGCACTTCCGTAAGTGTCTCCCACTGCTTGAGTTCCACTATTACAACGCCCGGATCATTCTTCTCGTCATATCCTGAGATCATAAAATCTACTCTCTTGGATGTCTGAGGTATATTAAATTCAATGGCAATACCCGCATCCGCAGGGATCTCCTTGTCATTAAGTACCTTATACATATAATTTAAGGAATTTTCCCAAGAATTAAATTCTGCCTTGGGCGTGTGCTTACCAAGTTTCTTAAGGATGTTTTCCTCTATCTCGATAGCTATTGAATCGTTCTCGCAGCTTGTAAGAAAATCCGTTTTAACACCGTTGTAAACTATCATTTCGCACCCTCTTCTTTCATAAATCTATCTGATATTTTAACTGTTTCCAACTATGACTGCAATACAAAAAAATGGACCACTTTTGCGGTGTGATCCGATTACTAATCATCAAAACATCTGTTCCTCAATAACCTTCATCTGTTTTTATTGCCTCATTCTATCATGTCGTGTCCTCGTTGTCGTCCTCTTTGGACTTAATTACATTATGTGTCGGTTTTCTTGTCATGTGATCATCCTCCCTTCTCAATGGTAACACATTTTCATTTATACCCTCATCAATCAAAATTGAATTAAAATGAAGTGATATTTTCAAATCTTTTCTTCCACATTCTCCATACGGTACCTTCTTTCAAGGTTGAAATATACGGAAATTGTATATGATTCCAAGGATGATTGTCAATTATTTTCAGAAAACTTTAATAGATCATCCGCAGCCGTCGTCTGGTCTTATAAATTACTTGCAAACTGATTCTTTTTATATGACCAGTTTTATTATATGCTTTCGTCATTCAAAAGACAACGCGTGTCTGAGATCAATATTACCTATTTAAGTTTTCGAAAGGAAAGGCTGCAATTCCATGAGTGACGAGATCTTTAGTTTAGATGAGAACATAAACAGGGTTCAAAGTGCGATAAAAGCCGCATGTGAAAGATCGGGGCGTGATCCGAAGAACGTGACTCTGATTGCCGTGAGCAAGCTGAAGCCTTTTTCGGACATATCAAAAGCTTATGCCTCAGGCTTGACCGACTTCGGAGAGAATTACGTTCAGGAACTGACGGACAAGATTGAACAAAACAGTGCGCAAGACACACCAATGCCCATAAAGTGGCACATGATTGGACATCTGCAAAAAAACAAAGTCAAGTACCTCATGGGACGCACCGAGCTGATCCATTCAGTGGATTCTGTGTCCCTCGCCGGGCAGATTGAGAAGGAAGCCGCAAAAAGAGGGCTCACAGTACGCATCCTTCTGGAAGTCAATGTGGCACGTGAAGAGAGCAAATGGGGCTTTGATCCCGATGATCTGCCGCAGGCGGCAGCAGACATTGCCGAACTCCCTCACATAAAGGTCCTTGGCCTAATGACTTCCGCACCTTTCACAGAAGATCCCGAAACAAACAGGAAGCACTTCCGTGCCCTGAACGCCCTGGCTCAGGAACTGAGATCAAAAAACCTGATCGCAGCATCGGATCCGGATCATCATCTTCCGGTCCTTTCCATGGGGATGACAGCAGATTACGAAGTCGCTGTTGAAGAAGGCGCCACAATGGTCCGCGTAGGAACAGCCATTTTCGGAAAAAGAGATTATACAGACGGAGGAAAGAATACATGAAAAGAATACTCACAATACAGGACATCTCCTGCTTTGGGAAATGCTCACTGACAGTGGCACTCCCGCTTTTATCATCCATGGGAGTAGAAACGGTGATCCTGCCGACGGCAGTTCTCAGCACCCACACGTTATTTAAGGGTTTCACCTGCAAAGATCTGTCCGATCAGCTTACCCCCATCACCGAGCATTGGAAAAAGGAGGGCATCACCTTCGATGCGATCTACACAGGCTACCTGGGGACCGAAGAAGAAATAGACGCCGTCATCAACATAATAAAATCCTTCAGAAACGAGAACACACTTGTTTTTGTGGATCCGGCAATGGGAGACAACGGCAGGCTCTACCCTGCCTTTAACGAGCATTATGCAAAGAAAAATGCGGACCTCTGCGCCGTTGCGGACATTGCCGATCCCAACATCACAGAAGCCGCTTATCTCACCGGTCTCCCCTATAAAGAAGTTTATACGGAGGGCTATGTCAAAGAGCTTTTGCTTGCGCTTTCCGCCATCGGCACGAAAACTCCCATTCTTACGGGTGTCTCCCTTTCCGAGGGAAAGACCGGTGCCATGGGCTATGACTCTGTCACGAAAAAATTCTTCCATTATCAAAATGACAGGATCCCTGCCTCCTTTCACGGCACAGGTGACATTTTTTCCTCAGTGCTTGCAGGATCTTTCGTTTTGGGAGCAGACAGAACCGATGCCCTGAAACTTGCCGCTGACTACACCGCGCATACTATCGCCGAAACCCTTAAAAATCCGGAAGATCCATGGTATGGTGTGGATTTTGAAGCAACGATCCCCGAATTGGTCGATTCGTTAAAGAAGCTTGTTCCATCAGCTTCCCGTTAATCTGGAGTCGATGGGGACGTTTCATTTTGACTTATTATGCCCACTCGCATCCTATATGATACCATAACCCCGTCCCCACCGGCTCATCATTGCTTTTTTATAAAAGGACGTGGTCTTGAGCCACGTCCTTAGTCATTTAATCCTGTTACTTATGGTCTTGCAGGCTGCA
>JAEEGK010009169.1_pt1 | contig 23182 bp, 15 predicted proteins | sample 8958771 | NCBI WGS metagenome assembly JAEEGK01 (sample SAMN16246547, study PRJNA631951) | gut metagenome | biome: gut microbiome; feature: rumen; material: SC-attached | host: Bos | place: Iran: Karaj | collected 2018-10 | reverse complement strand
GAGGTTTACGAGTCGCAGCTTAAAGGCAGCGGCGATATGGATAAGGTGGAGGAAGACTGATGCCAGGACCAGGAGGCAGGGGCGGTTTCGGTCGCCCTACACAGAAACCGAAGAACGTAAAAAAGACGATAAAACGTCTGCTTTCATATATGGGTGAGTACAAGGGTCTTCTTGTGCTCGTGTTTTTCTGCATTATCTTTTCGTCCGGCGCGATGATTGTTGGAACAACGCTTCTTAAGCCTGTTCTTAACGATTACATCATTCCGCTTATCGGGCAGGAGCATCCTGATTTGTCGCGTTTCGTCGTTCTTCTTATTGTGATGGCGTGCGTGTACATATTCGGCTCGCTAGTGTCGTATGCGAACAACAGGATAATGCTTCATATTTCGTCGCGGACGCTTTACAGAGTGCGGGTTGAGCTTTTCAACCACATGGAAACGCTTCCGCTTAAGTATTTCGATACGCACACGCACGGCGAGCTTATGAGCCGCTTTACGAACGATACGGACACATTGCGCGATATGCTTAGCCAGGCTTTGCCGCAGCTTTTGTCGAACTCGCTCACTGTTGTTGTTTCGTTCATAATGATGCTTACGCTGAGCCCGCTTTTGACGCTGCTTGTCTGTTTGTGCATCGTTGGTATGGTTGCCGTCACTGGCGCGATTGCAAAACATTCCGCGCAGGCATTCCGCGACCAGCAGATGAACTTGGGCAAGGTCAACGGCTACATAGAAGAGCTTATTGAAGGCCAGAAAGTCGTTAAGGTTTTTGGTCGCGAAAAGCAGTCAAAAGAAGATTTCGCCGTGCTTAACGACAAGCTTTGCGAAGCCGGTACACGCGCGAACACACTCGCAAACATTCTTGGCCCGCTGATGAACAACCTGAGCCACATAAGCTACGCGCTTACGGCGATTGCCGGCGTGCTTCTTATAATCACCGGCTCGCTTGATATCGGTACAATAGCTTCGTTCCTGATGTTCTCTAAAAACTTTTCGCAGCCAGTGACGAACATGGCGCAGATGCTCAACGGCATACTCAACTCGCTTGCGGGTGCTGAGCGCATTTTCGCTTTGATTGACGAGGCCTCCGAGGTTGATGACGGCTATGTTACGCTTGTGAACGCGAACATTCTGCCGGACGGAACTGTTGCCGAGGCGTTTTTCCCGACTGGTCAGTGGGCGTGGAAGCACCCGCATCAGGACGGAACTGTTACGTACAAGCCGCTCGCCGGTGAAGTCCAGTTTGATGATGTTACGTTCGGTTACGTGCCTGAAAAAACAGTGCTTCACGACATCGTTATGACGGCAAAACCAGGTCAGAAAATAGCTCTTGTAGGCTCTACAGGCTCCGGCAAAACGACGATAACGAACTTGATAAACCGCTTTTACGATGTTCCGCCGGGAGAAGACGGACAGGGAAGCAGCAAGATTCGCTTTGACGGAATAAACGTAACGAAGATAAAGAAAGCCGATTTGCGGCGGTCGCTTGGTATGGTTTTGCAGGATACGCACCTTTTTACCGGCACGATTGCGGACAACATCCGTTTCGGCAAGCTTGACGCAAGTTTTGTCGAGGTTGAAGCCGCCGCGAAACTCGCGAACGCCGATTATTTTATAAAGCACTTGCCGCAAGGTTATGACACTGTGATTACAGGCGACGGCGGCAACCTGAGTCAGGGACAGAGGCAGCTTCTCGCCATAGCGCGTGCGGCTGTGGCGGAGCCGCCCGTTCGTATCCTTGACGAGGCAACAAGCTCCATCGATACGCGCACCGAGGCTCTTATAGAAAAAGGTATGGACCGCCTTATGCAGAACCGCACTGTATTCGTAATAGCGCACAGACTTTCAACGGTACGCAACGCGGATATAATTCTTGTTCTTGAGAACGGGCGGATCATCGAACGCGGAAACCACGATGAACTTATAGCTATGAAGGGTAGGTACTACAGATTGTATACTGGCGCGTTCGAAGAAGCTGCCGATGCAGTGCAGGCGTCGTAATAGGTCGAATGTGCATTATTACAGCTTTATCTAAAAAAGCTGCTCTCGCCGGATTTTGTAACGGAAAACGGCTTCCGCACTACGTTTGTGCAGATGTTTTCCGTTACAAAATTCCGGCTGCGCAGCTATTTAAAATTCACCGAGTATATTAATTAAAACTTCAAATTCGACCTAATAGAAGACTTTTCCTAAATCAATAACGATGAAGCCCGCCCTGCCTGTCTGGTAGAACTCGTTTTCTTCCCAAGCGGCGGTCATCGTTGTGCCTGATATAGCGAACACTCCGTATTTGAACCCGGACGGTAACTGCGGAAGGATAAAACAGAACGGTTTTCCTTCGTTCAGGATATGTTTTCCAGGTAAAGCGCCTGCAAAATATCCTGTTCCGTCTGGGAACAAAGCCATAACATAATCTTTTTCCAAAACTGCGTTAGCTGTCTGCGTCGGAATGCCAGTTTCAAGCAAGGCTTCCGGCGAATCGTTGTTTATCCATGTACGCGGAGTCTCGTCATCAACAGCTGCGCCAGAAAGCGTCACGCTGAACGGGAATTCTGATGGAATTACGTCGAGCAGTTTTCTTAATCGCTCAGGTGCGTTCTCGAATGGTTGTGGCGTAAGCGTCTCTTCGTATGTGTCTTCGTCTATCTCTTCCAAATTGAAAGATGCCGTGTTCCGATTTCTTGCGGAAAGTATAAAATCAGAAAGCTGCAACGGCATTTTCATCTTATAGTACGTAAAATCATTTTTCTTTTCGGTGCTGTTTTTTACAGAAAGGAAAAGCTCGTTTCCATCGAAATAAACTTCCGTCACCTCTGCTGATTCTGGGAATCTGAACGAATTTCTGTCCGGACCCGGGAAAAATGTGCCGTTATCGGTATTGTACATCGCTAAAAAAGGAATGTCGGCGAGCCGCTGCGTGTTTACAGATTCAGGGTCAGCCTCAAGCTCCAAAACTGTGTTCTCGTACAAATGGAAAACCGGATTGTTTCCTGCCATTACAAGATTTCCGGCAGTTTTTTCCGGGAAAAGTTTCAAATCGGTCTTAAGAGAAAGATTTCCTTCGCTGTCTACGATAAGCAGCCCTTTTGTGTTTACTGTGAAATATGCGCTGCCGTTTTTCTGTGCCGATGATGACAATCGTGTTGCGTCCGTCCAGAGCTTGCTTATGGCGCGTGGTGCCTGTGACGGATGGACAGTCTTTGAGTATCCGTCTTTCGTAAGGTAGTACCATGTGTGCGTGCCAGGGTCGTCTATTCGGATTGTCATGAGTGAGAGCGAATCTTCAGCTTTGGTGTCGTTTTTTTTGCATGAAAACGGCATCAGCGCGATATATATCAAAAGCAGCGCGGAAAAAAAGCTGCGTACGGGGCAATGTTTCATACATTAAGTTTAACGCTGTGTGTCTTTATTTTCAAGGGAATTAAAGAGAGTCTGTCGTAATTAGAAATATCACAGAACAGATTTTGCGAGGGATCGAAAATTTTCATAGTGATTTAAGGAAATGTTTAAAATTACCATGTTATAATGCTAGGAAGTTCTTGTTAAGGAGAAAGATTATGAAAAAACTGTTCGTTTTTATTTCCCTTTTATGTTTTGTAATGTGCGTTTTAACAGCACAGACATCGAACAGCGCGTTAACCGCAAATGTTACGGTTGACGGAACAACATACCCTAAAACAGGTTTTGCAGAAGTTAGTGGAGTTACAATAGAGGGTAGCGGGAGTAGGGGAGCGTTCATTTATGGAAGAACGGTAACGCTCAGCCCGTACATAATTGGAAAATATCCGGTGACGCAGGATTTTTACAAAGCTGTCGCCAAAAAAATCCCAGACGCATATACAGCACCTAGCAAATACAAGGCTGACACTCTTCCTGATGGCGAGGAACAAGGACTTCGCCCTGTTGAGCAGGTTGATTATTTTGAAATCGCGCGTTTTTGCAACAAACTTTCAGAGCTTCAGGGATTGGAGCCAGTTTTTACAATAAATGGCGACACAGTGACGTTCGACATTTCTAAAAACGGATGGCGCTTACCTACAGAAGCAGAGTGGGAGTGCGCTGCACGCGGAGGAAACCCTTACAATGGTTCAAACTGGAACAAGGTTTTTGCCGGAGCGACGAGCGCTAATGCTGCGCTAAGCTATGCATGGGTAAAATCTAACAGTGACGGCGTTACGCACGAGGTTGGTCTTAAGGCCCCTAACTCTCTCGGCTTGTACGACATGCTCGGTAACGTCTACGAGTGGTGTATTGACCTGAGCGGCGATATTTCAACTGGTACTTACACGAACCCGACCGGAGCCACGTCTGGCACTATGCGCGTTCAGCGAGGTTGCAGTAAAGGCTCATCAAAGGTTTATGATGCGTTGGAGCGTGACGAAGGCGCACAGGACGATTACTGGCCTGATGTCGGTTTCCGTCTGTGCCGCACAATTCCGGCGACAACGGCTACAACAATGGCGGCTTCTCAGGCAGCTACAAGCACGACGCAGACAAGTTCTGCGCAGACATCACGGCCTACGCAGACGACTACAACTGCGCAACCTGCCACCACCACAACAACGCAGACTTCTTCTACAACGACACAGACTGGCACAACAACCGCATCTGCAGCTGCTGACCGGATTGTAAACGGTGTTCTCTATATTAAAGACGGTACTACGGAGATAAAAGCAAGCGCGTACAGAAACAACAATGAAATAACAAAAGTTGTGATTCCGTCCACGGTGACAAAGATTGGCGAACTTGCTTTCCAAACATGCGGAAATCTTAAAGAAGTCGAGATTCCTGCCTCTGTAACGCTTATAGGAAATGCTGCTTTCCAAAACTGCAAGCAGCTTACAAAAGTTACGCTTAACGAAGGTCTTACAACCTTGAATTACAGGGCTTTCAAAGGCTCCGGCATAACGGAAATCACTGTACCAGCGAGCGTGACGACAATTGGAAACGAGGTGTTCACAGATTGCGCAAACCTTACGACAATAAGAGTAACATACGGTTCTAAAGCGCATACGTTCTTTAAAAACAACACTCGCCTTGTAGTTATCGGTGCGCCGGCGGAGACAACTCAGCCAGCGCAGACAACGACAACAACCACTCAAACAGCGACCGCGCCAGCTGCATCAACGACGACACAGACCGCCACTGCAAGCACAACGCAGACAAGTTCCGCATCGTCCGCGCAGACGACTCAGTCTGCCGCCGTTGCATCTTCCGCGGCAATATCCCTGGACCCGACAAGCTGGAAGAAAGACACGTTCACAACAAGCTGGAAAGACTATGAGTGGAGCTTCCCTATCGATAAAATCGGTATAGGCGAAAACACAATAACGTTCACATATACAAGCGGCGGCAAAAAACTTTGCCTGAAAGATGCCGTGATTATCGCGGACGGTCGTACAATCCTTACTGACAACACGGAAAAATCCGCCGGTTCAAACCCGAGGAGCGCGGTCTACACATTTACGCTTTCTTCTGTTCCAAGAACACTCGTAATGAAAGCAAAAGCACGCACCGACGGCGGTACAAACTCCGTTGGTACGATTATTGTGCTGAATCATCCGCGCAACAATGACAAGTGGGTTCCAAACGAGTTCACGACAACTTGGGCCGAGCGCACCTACGACATGACAGATCAGCTTGTGCCGGGCGCGAACGGGCTTACCGTTACTTTCAGATATACAAGCGGCGCAAAAAAGCTTTGCGCACGTAACCTCGTATTTGAGGCGGACGGAAGAGAAATCGCCCGTTTTGACAATGAGGTGAGCGCTGGAACGAACCCAAATTCGTTCACAGTATCATGCCAGAATCTCCCTGCGAACACTCGGAAGCTCGTCCTAAAAGGCGAGTTCCGTACTGACGGCGGCACAGAATCTTATGGTACAATAACGGCTATCCCGAAGCTTTACACAAAGCAGGGAACTACTATCAACGTAAATAGCGGCGTACAAACGCTCCCAAGATGGTCTCTTTCGGACGAGCTTAACGCCACAAGAATCGTCCTTCCGTCCAGCGTCACAACAATAGAAACAGGTGCGCTCCTTAGATACTGCACAATTTCATGTGCTACCCAGCAGCAGAAAAACTTCTGCCTTGAAAACGGCTACGCTGTTGAGGGAACGTACTCAATAAGAAACGGCGTGCTTACGATAAACAGCGGCGTAACGCTCGTCTCGCCTGTAATTGCGCGCGAAAACACGACAATCACGAAAATCGTGCTGCCGGAGACTGTAAAGACAATTGATGCGTTTGCGTTCTACGGCATGACAGCCCTGACAGAAGTTAATCTTCCGTCCTCGCTTGAAGTAATAGGCGCATCTGCTTTCAACGGTTGCAGTAACCTTAGGTCAGTCGAGATTCCAAAGACGCTTAAGTACATTGGTACGAACGCTTTCCGCAACACGAAGATTACTTACATCAACATTGGTTACGATACAGTCTACGAGGAAGACATTCACGCCGCTGCCGGATATGCGGTCGATATGTCAAAAACGAACATTGCCGTGTACAGAGATGCAGCACCTGCCGCATCATCTAACAAGCCTCCTAGAAAAACAGAAATAACGAGCTCCACATCTAGTTCTTCAACGGCGGTCAAAAAAGAAGGTACGCCTGTAGGTCAGTCGGCTACGAGAACTGACTTGTCTGCTGGCAAGAAGCCGTCAAACACTCAGAGCGCAACTTCGACAGTAACACGCAGCGAAACAACCAAACTTACGAACGGAGTGCTTGAAATCGGCACGAATACAACGCAGTTATCAGGAAACTCGTATAAGAAACGAGATGATATCAAGAAAGTAATAATTCCTGGAACTGTAAAAACGATAGGGGATTATTCATTCTATAATTGTCCTAATCTTGAAGAAATCATCGTTGATGAGGGCGTTGAGGAAATCGGATTCGGTACATTTATGAATAATGCGAAACTTGCATCACTTACGATTCCTAAGTCGGTCAAGAAAATCAGTCCGTTCACAAGAACATGGTTCTTCTTCAATAACTACAAGCTTGTTGTCCGCTGTTACGCAGGAAGCGCAGGTTACGATTTCGCCCGAAGAATGGGATTCGACATCGAGATTCTGGGTATAGACGAGAGCAAAGCGGATAAGATAACTGATATTATCTATGGAAGAAACACAACGATTTCGCCTGTGAGCGTAGCCTGCAACAACGTTGAGCATATTACGATAGGCAAGGCTCGGACAATTGCGGAAAATGCGTTCCAGAACGTTCCTGCAAAGGTAATCGACATCCCTGCGACCGTAACTTCAATAGGACGGAATGCGTTCCACAAATCATCTGATCTTCGTGTCGTCCGCGGAAGCTACGCCGAAACTTGGGCAAAGCAGAACGGTTACTCTCTTTACGGGGCGCTTGCTGACCTTTCTACGTACTCAAAGACTAGCCGTGCGATTACAGAAGACTTTACCCGCATTTTGTGCAACAGCGATACGCTCAATGACATCGCCAAGTACAGTTTCAACGTAACGCATCCGCTTTCTGTCGAGGTCGTTAACGGACGGCTTGAGCTTACGAGTTACATGCTTTATCCGTGCGAGAACGTCACGATTACTAAAAAAGCAAGCGACGGCACAATGACGACTGTTACAACTTACAGCAAGGTACAGCCTTTGGCACGGTATGTTGTGCTTTCGAATGCCGATACAAGCGCGACATATACGGTCACATCAACTGACAGTTTCTACAAGAGCCTGAACGATATCCCTGTGAACTGGATTGTGTCGTTCGATTCCAATACCCACGGCATCTCTTCGAGCAGTGTTCAATACACCAATATGTGTGGACCGATGTGCCGTGAATGGATTGTGTATATCACACAGCTGGCATACATAGTAGGAAGCAACACTTACGAAAGCTACTTCCTTACATCACACAACCGTTTCTTCACCGGAGAAAGATCTCGTGGCCTGAACTCAACGATTACAAATTATCTTTCCGATGAAGACGTACGCAGCCTTTTCCGTAGGTATACACAGACATACAGCGCAAAGCTTGGTGCATCGTCTGGAACTCATATCAGCGAATACTCCGGTGTCGGTAGCTTTGGAATGGGAAACTTATGGCTTGCCGAGCAGTTCCTTGGCGGACAGTATTACGATTTTTATGAATATGCGACCAGTTCGCATGAGATGATGCACAATATGGGCTATGACCACGATTCCAACTTCTGTCGCAACGGCTCGAACCAGATGATATATCAGGACGATTTTGGTACGATTGTCGAGCAGTTCGCGGCTCTTGGGCTTTTGCCGTACAACGATGATACGATTCTTTCTACAAAAGTTCTGTGGGCTGACGATTATTACCTTAAGAACTAGGTCATGGTTTTAGGACGTGTGGGGTGAAAGAGCCATCCGCTATGCTTTCTAGTATAAGCGTTTGGTCGCACTCCCACGGATTTTCGCCTTTTTCAAAGGATTGCTCCACAAGCTCCTGGAACTTTTCCCAGTTGAAATGATTGGAGTAAAGCCGGACTTCGTGTTTGTCGCCGTACGAGTCGTCTGCGTCCTTTATGAACCTGTAAAGGATGTGCGCCGCAAAACCGCCTGCTTCTGTAAACGTTGATGTAAACGGGTAAACAAAACCTTCAGGATGTTCCTTATCATCTGAAAAGAACAAGACAGGTGTCGCAAAGCCTTTTGAAACTGTAATCGCTACTTCTGATGTAAAGGCTTTGCGGCGCACAGTCGCCTTGTCGTCGATCCAGAGCAGCGTACCGGTTTTTCCCGGCGCGCTTACGGTGAGCGTCTTTGTGTAAAGCGCGTCATACAGAAAGCCGTTCTCACATGATACGGACAGAACTGCGCTTAAAAAGAATAATATGCATAAAAAAATGCCAGCGGTTGTAGTATTGCGTCTCATACAATACTTATACGACCGGACTGGCATCTTTTTTTCAGTTTCGCGGAAAATTCCGCGCATTTTGTTTAATACTTAGAAAGATATCTGTCTATCTCCCACTGGCTTACACGCGTCTTGTACTCGTTCCATTCCATCTGTTTTGCCTCGATGTACTTGGAAAGAATATGCTCGCCGAGCGTGTCGCAGACGAGTTTGTCTTTTTTAAGCTCCGCCAAAGCTTCCTCCAAAGATGCAGGAAGGCTTCCGACGTGATGCTTCCGTCTTTGTGCCGGTGTCATAGAGTAGATGTTTCCGTCAACAGCTGGCGGCGGCTCCATGTTTTTCTTTACGCCATCAAGACCTGCCGCAATCGTTACAGCAAGCGCAAGGTACGGGTTCGCACTTGGGTCTGCGGAACGAAGCTCAATTCTTGTTCCGTTTCCGCGAGCGGCAGGAACCCTGATAAGCGGGCTTCTGTTCTGTGCTGACCACGCGATGTAAACAGGCGCTTCGAACTCCGGCACAAGACGCTTGTATGAGTTTACGAGCGGATTGTTTATAGCCGTCATTCCTTTGATATGCGCCATAATTCCGGCGATAAAGCTGTATGCCGTCTTGCTAAGCCCAATCTTGTCCTGCGGATCATAGAAGATGTTCGTGCCGTCTTTCGCCATCGAAATGTTAAGGTGCATTCCGCTTCCGGCAATTCCGAAAATTGGCTTTGGCATGAACGTCGCATGAAGTCCGTGCATGTTCGCAATCGTCTTTACGGCGAGCTTGAATGTCATTACACGGTCTGCCGTGGTGAGCGCGTCGCCATACTTGAAGTCTATCTCGTGCTGTCCGCGCGCGCACTCGTGGTGCGAAGCCTCAATCTCAAAGCCCATCTGCTCAAGAGTCAGCACAATGTCGCGCCTTACGTCTTCACCCGGATCAACTGGACCCATGTCAAAGTAGCCAGCGTCGTCGAATGTCTGGAGCGAAGGCTTGCCTTTCTCGTCCTTGCGGAACAAGAAGAACTCGCATTCAGGACCTACGTTGAACGTAAATCCCATGTCAGCGGCTTCGGCAAGCACGTTTTTAAGGACTTGGCGCGGAGAGCCGTTGAACGGCGTTCCGTCATGCTTGTAAACGTCGCAGATAAGGCGCGCGACGGAATTGTTTTCTCGCCACGGGAAAAGCGCGAAGCTGTTCAAATCTGGGTAAAGCTTCATGTCCGACTCTTCAATGCGGACGAATCCCTCAATCGAAGAGCCGTCGAACATGCACTGGTTGTTCAGAGCTTTTTCAAGCTGGCTCGATGATATCGCCACGTTCTTTAAAGAACCCAGAATATCCGTGAACTGAAGGCGGATAAACCGAACTCCTTTTTCTTTCGCAATTTTAAGTATTTCGTCTTTTGTATATTGTCTCATAGTTTTTACCAGGCAGCTATTACTCGATAAAATCGTCATTTGTGTAATAATAGCATGTTACAGTTTTAACTCTTCCGTCTCTGTAATATGTATATTCGTATTTCTCGGAGTAGTAGCTTGACTGCATCAGAGTGATGTTTCCGTGTTTGTCATACTCACTGTATGTATCATCATCATAATCGTAGTCATAGTCATAATCATCATCGTAATCATAATCATCCCAGTCCCAGTCTTCGTCATAATCATCATCGTAATCATAATCATCGTAGCCGTAATAGCTGTATTCATCATCGTCGTATGAGTTTGATGTGAAAGTTCCGTCCGTTGAGTATGATGATATGAGGTTTCCGTAATCATCGTATTCGTAGAAAACTGTACCGTCTTTTGATATGTACTTAGCATAGGTTGCATCTTCTGTGTAAGCGAAGAAAGCTTTTTCTCCGCCAGTAGAGTATGCGTATGTGTTTCTGCCGAGTGAGTCATAGTAATATCTGTATGTGTCTCCGCTCGGAGTCTCTACATATTTGATGTTTCCGTTGCTGTCGTATTCGTAGAACCATTCTTCTGTTCCGTCGATGATGCGGCATGTCTTGAAGTCACCGTTGCTGTAATATGTGAACCAGCCTTCTGCATCGATTTTTCCGTCAACGATGCTCTTGTAATAAATCTGATTTCCTTTTTTATCGTAAATGCCCTGGGCCTCGTATCCGTAGGCGTCTTTTTCGTATGTAACTCTGCCTTCGCTGTCGAATTCCTGATAATAGCTGAACTCGTAGTCCTGTGCTGTCGCGCAGGCAAGAACAAATATCGCGCATAATACTGTCACCAGTTTTTTCATGTGTAACCTCCGGGTTTACATTCAATTGTGTTCGGAGCGTCGCATTTCTTGCATCCCGCCCTGTTCCTTGAGTATACAACTAAGGACGTGGTACTTCAAGGGAAAGGGAAAGGGAAAACGACACCTTCGGTTTCTTTTTTCCTTTCAATCCTTTTTTCTTCCCAAGAAACATAGGAATTTTTTCTGTTGGACGAATTTGTCTTTTGCATTTATAATTAAAGAAATTCTGCATCTGCTATTGCAGATTCATACCAAAAGGAAGGAAAATATGAAAATTAAGTCAGTTTTCAGTCATGCGTTCGAAAAGTACGGAAAGGTGCTTGACGGATACGATGTTACAGAACTTCTTGCAAAGCTTGAAGCTACAACAAAGAAACCAGCTGATGCTGTTATCTACGAGCCAGGTGATGCTGGTCTTGAAAGTCTGCCTATAGCGAAAGAATTCTCTGTTAACGCTTACGGTGGAATGCCGATTCAGGTAGGTTACTGTAACGGAAACAACACAAAGCTTAACTGCTTGGAGTATCACCGTGGAAGCGAGCTTAATATTCCTGCTAACGATATGGTTCTTCTTCTTGCCCCGCTTCAGGCTGTAAAGAACGGCAAGCTTGACACAAGCGCTGTAGAGGCTTTTTTTGCGCCTAAGGGAACAGTAGTTCTTGTTTATGAGACGACACTTCACTATGCGCCGTGCAACGCTGTTACAAAAGACGGTGTTTCAAAAGACGGATTCCGCGTAGTTATCGTTCTTCCTAAGGACACAAATACAGAAAAACCGGCTATTGAGCCAAAGAACCTTGAGGATAAACTTCTTTGGGCTAGAAACAAGTGGCTTATCGCTCATCCGGATTCAAGCGAAGCTAAGGCTGGCGCGTTCGTTGGGCTTACTGGCAAGAATATCGACATAAGCAAATAATTATTGATGCGATTTGGGAGCTGCACTTCCGTTTTGGGGGTGCAGTTTTTTTCTTAACTGATAAAAAATGAAATAGAATGAAATATATATACGAAACACACCTTCACACTAATGTTGGGTCAAAATGCGGTTCAACAGCACCGGAAGATTACATAAAACCGTATCTTGATATGGGCTTTACTGGCATTGTGGTGACAGACCACTTTTTTAACGGCAACTGCGCGGTAGACAGGTCTTTGCCCTGGCGCAAACAGGTTGATGTTTTTGTGTCCGGATACGAGCGTGCTTACGAAGCCGGGCTCAAGGAAGGACTAGATGTTTTCTTTGGGTTCGAGACGCGGCTTGGTAACGACGAGTATCTTGTGTACGGACTTGATAAAGCGTGGCTTTATGAGCACCCGGAGATTGTCACCGCTACGAGGGCGGAGCAGTACCGGCTCGTAAGGGATGGGGGCGGAGCTGTCGTTCAGGCGCATCCGTTCAGGGAACGCGGATATCAGGACGGAATAGACTTGTATCCGTGGTGCGTTGACGCTATAGAGCATCATAACCTTGGAAACTCTAGGTTCGAGGACGACCGATGCGTAGATTACATGAAGAAATACAACCTTTGCTGTACGGCGGGCAGCGACATGCACGATGTTAGATTGCTAAAGAAAATGAGGCCGTTCGGCGTTATATCGTCAAAAAAATGGAACAGTATCGCGGATTATGTTGAGATACTGAAAAGCCACACGCAACTGGAGCTCGAGATCGAAAGCGTTCCGTTGCAGGATGAAAAAATAACTCTTGATTTTAAAGTTACAGAGCATACGGACGAACGTCCATAATATGGAGAAAATATGATTTATTACGTTAACTGTGCTGCCAATGCTGGCGGCAACGGAACTGCAGAAAAACCTTTCTGTCGTATTCAAGAAGCTGCGGATATTGCCGTAGCTGGTGATGAAGTTATTGTTGCGCCAGGCGTTTACCGCGAGAATGTTAACCCGAAAAACGCAGGAACGGCGGAAAAACCGATTGTCTACCGCTCCGAAAAACCGCTCGCCGCGCATATCTCTGGTGCGGAGCCGGTTAAAAACTGGAAGAAGCTTGATGGCGGCGTGTATACCGCGCGCGTAAAGAACAGCATCTTTACTGACAGAAACCCGTACACCACGCTCGTCAGCGGCGACTGGTTCATCGCGACGTTTATAGCGCATACCGGCGACGTGTTCCTCAACGAAAAATCTATGTACGAGGTTCTTAGCGTTGATGAGGTAAAGAACCCTGTTGAGAACCGCCGTTCATGGGATAAGGACTTTACTGTTTATACGTGGTATGCGGAACAGGACACGGCGACGGACGAAACTGTTTTTTACGCGAACTTTCAGGGAAAAGACCCGAATAAGGAGAATGTCGAGATTTCGGCGCGTAAGCACTGTTTTTATCCGGAAGAAGAGGGCGTAGGATATATAACGCTTTCTGGTTTCAAAGTGTCTCAGGCGGCTACGCAGTGGGCACCGCCGACAGCGTATCAGGAAGGAATGGTCGGACCTCACTGGTCAAAAGGCTGGATAATCGAGGATTGCGAGATATACGAGTCTAAGTGCTCCGGCATTTCGCTAGGAAAGTATTTGCAGCCAGAGAATGACAACAAGTGGCTTAAGACAAAATACAAAGACGGAACGCAGACGGAGCGAGACTGTATTTGCCAGGCTCAGATTGAGGGCTGGACAAAAGAAAATATCGGCTCGCACACAATAAGGCGGTGCAACATACACGACTGCGGACAGACAGGCATCGTGGGCCATTTGGGCGGCGTTTTCTCGCTTATCGAAGACAACCACATTCACCACATAAACAACAAGCAGAACCTTGCCGGTGCGGAAATCGGCGGAATAAAGATGCACGCCGCCATAGACGTCGTGTACCGCCATAACCACATCCACCACTGTACGCGTGGTATTTGGCTTGACTGGCAGGCTCAGGGAACACGCGTCACAGGAAACTTGTTCCATGACAACTGCATTCCAGAAGCTTATTTACGCGAGAAAAGACCTACGGCGGAGCTTGCCGAGGATTTGTTCATTGAAGTTTCGCACGGCCCGACACTGCTCGATAACAATATTTTCCTTTCTGAATACGCTGTTAAGCTTGCGACACAAGGCGTTGCGATGGTTCACAACATCGTTGCAGGCTCTATTTGCTGTGTAGGACGCGGTGTAAATAACGGTTCTCTTACAAGATATTCCGTGCGCTACACGCCGTATCACGTTCCGCACAGAACAGAAATAGCTGGCTTTATGACGATTCTTCATGGAGACTGTAAGTTCTACAACAATGTTTTCATTCAGCAGGATATTGACCCGTTCTTTATGGCGGAGATGATGCGGAACGAAAAGAACGACTGGGATGACCGGAACGTGGTCGTAGGAACTGTTCCTTATGAGAAGTATCCGACCTTTGAGGAATGGGATAAGATGTTCGAGGGATATTGCGGAATGGCCTCACCCGCGTCCGACAGGTACTACATGGAGCTTCCTGTATGGGCTGGCGGCAACGTGTACTTCAACGGCGCAACTCCTATGAGAAAAGAAACGGACGCTTGCGTAGTCCGCGGTGAGAAAGTTTATATCCGGTATGCCGAAAAAGACGGTAAGCCGTGCATAGAAACTAACCTTTACGAGTGTATGCCAGAGATGAAGTGCAATCTTATGAAAACTGACGACATTGCGCCTGCGTTTGAGCCTGAAGAAAAGTACGAGAATCCGGACGGTTCCCCAATCGTGTTTGACACCGACTTTTTCGGCAAGAAACGCAGTGGTTCAGTGTTGCCGGGCGCGTTCGCAGACGGCGCAAAAGATGCGGAAAAACCGCTTCTGAACTGGTAGTAGACTGGGAGATTTTAAGAGGGCGGCAGCCCTCTTAGGTGGCGGGGTAGCGGACAAGACCGGAGCGCGCCGGATACGGTGCGCGAGGACTTGGGAGCGAGGGGCGGTTGCCGCCCCTAATGCAAAAAAAAAGCGTCTTGAAAGATTCAAGACGCTTTGGGCGATGAGGGGATCGAACCCCCGACAACCTGGGTGTAAACCAGGTGCTCTCCCAGCTGAGCTAATCGCCCGTGTGAGTGTTAATATATACAAAACGGATTTTTTAGTCAACAGGTTTGGCATTTATTTTTTCGTTTACTTTACAAGTTTCCTGTAATACAATGTATCTAATATCGAGAAATAATGGAGAAAAAAATGAAGCTCAATAATAAAAGGACAATTCTTGTAGGTCTTGCGTTCCTTTCTATCTGCTCGTTCTGGCAGATGTACGACAACGTAATTCCGCTTATTCTGACAAAGACTTTCCATTTGAACGAAACGTGGTCTGGCGCGATTATGGCTGTGGACAACATCCTTGCGCTTTTTATGCTGCCGTTTTTCGGTACGCTTTCTGACAAGACTAACACAAAAATCGGAAAACGAATGCCTTATATCATTGCGGGTACTGCGTCTGCCGTCGTTTTCCTGAACGTGCTGCCGTTCCTTGATAACGGTTATGCTGCGTCTCCTTCGACTGCCGCTTTTGTTCTTTTCATTATAGGACTTGGAGTTGTGCTTTTTTCGATGGGCATTTACCGCTCGCCGGCTGTCGCTCTTATGCCTGATGTTACGCCGAAGCCGCTCCGTTCAAAAGCAAATGCTATCATAAACCTGATGGGCGCGCTCGGTGGTATCATCTATCTTGGAATTGCCGCCGTGATGTACCCCAATTCAAAGACAGCGGGGCTTCTGCATGTGAATTATCAGCCGCTTTTTGTTGTAGTGTCCGCAATTATGGTTGTGAGCATAATCGTGCTTTATCTTACGATAAAAGAGCCCAAGCTTGTTGCGGAAAATAAGGCGCTTGAGGAAAAGCATCCGGAATGGAACCTTGCTGTGGACGATGGCAGCGGAAAAGAGGTTTTGCCGCGCAAAGTAAAGCTTTCTCTTATTTTTATGCTCGCTTCGATAGCGCTGTGGTTCGCGGGATATAACGCCGTTACGACGTGGTTCACGACGTATGTCGATAAGGTGATGGGGCAGGGGCTTGGCGGTGCGAGTACGTGTCTTTTGATTGCGACAGGCGGTGCGATTATCTCTTATATTCCGATTGGTATTGTCGCGTCGAAAATCGGGCGTAAAAAGACGATTATTGCCGGAATTATTCTGCTTGCGGTATGCTTTGCGGCAGGATTTTTCCTTACGACTATGTACTCAAGCATCAATGTGGTGATGTTCATTGTGTTCGCGCTCGTTGGTCTTGCGTGGTCGGCGATTAACGTAAACTCTCTTCCGATGGTCGTTGAGATGTGCAAAGGCTCTGATATCGGAAAGTTCACCGGATATTACTACACGGCTTCTATGGCGGCGCAGGTTGTTACGCCGATTTTTGCAGGAACGCTGATGCGAAATATCGATTACAAGGTGCTTTTCCCGTATGCGGCGATTTTTGTTGCGCTCAGTTTTGTGACGATGCTTTTCGTTAAGCACGGCGATTCCGCGCCGGAAGCGAAGAAAGGCCTTGACGCCTACGAAGACATGGACGACTAAATATGAAAAATCATCTTTATTGTCGGACAGGACATCCGCTTCTGCCTGTTTTTAAAAATCAAATTTTCGCCCACCGGGGTTTTCACGATAAACCACAGATTCCAGAGAACTCGATGGCCGCATTCCGTCGTGCGATTGAGCGCGGCTGGGGCATGGAGTTTGATGTTCATCTTTTGAAAGACGGCTCGCTCATGGTTTTCCACGACGAGGCGCTTAAGCGTTGCACCGGTGCGGAAGGCTTTCTTGAAGATTTGACGATGGCTCAGGCAAAGGAGCTTCGCCTTGAAGGCACCGACGAGCAGATACCGTCTTTTGATGAGGTTCTGGAGCTTGTCGGCGGCAAGGTCCCGCTCATAATAGAACTTAAGTCGTTTCGGGGCAACTACAACGCGCTTGCCGCTGCCGTGCTCAACCGGCTGGACAGTTACAAAGGCGACTTTTGCATAGAATCTTTTGATCCGCGTTGTGTGCTTGCCGTAAAGAAGCTTCGTCCCGACGTAATGCGCGGTCAGCTTTCGCAGGATTTTGTGAAGCGTCCGGAAAACTTGCCGGCATGGCAGCGGGGCTTACTTACAAAGCTTGGGTTCAGTGTGCTTAACAAGCCTGACTTCATTGCCTACCGTTTTGAGGACAGAGCCGTAAAAGCTTGCCGCCGCCTTGTAGACAAGTGCGGTGCGCAGGAGTTTTCGTGGACAATCGCGTCCAAAGCAGACTTCGACGCGTGCAGGAGCGCGGGCTGCATCCCTATTTTCGAGCGTTTCGACCCAGAAAAGTAGCGGAACATCACGCAGAAATTCGCGGAATATGCAGAAGTGTTCTATACCATCACGTATTCACATTAAAGACAAATTACGGGGCGTTTCTCATTTTTCGTTGAAATCCCCGTAGTTTGAATGGAAGAGTAACAAATCACATGCAGTTGTAATTTATGCTTAAAAAACAAAAGAGAGCCGTAGCTCTCTTTTTCATTTGTTCTATTTATATTTCAAAGAAATATAAAAGCATTTTGCGGAGTCAAAAGACTCCTTGTTAGCAGGTTGACCGGATAAATTAATCAGTAAATTAATCCTACCCCATATGTTTTGATTTGTCAAATTCATGATTCCAGTGTTAAAATATTTTATCATATTTTTATAACAGGGAGAGATAAAATGAAATATCGTTTAGGTCTTGATCTCGGAACAAACTCTATTGGATGGGCTATATACTCATTAGATAACACAAACGAACCTCAAAATCTTGTGGATATGGGAGTTCGTATTTTTTCTGATGGTCGTGATCCTAAAACGAAAGAACCCCTTGCTGTTGCACGAAGGACTGCTCGTGGACAGCGCAAGTCAATTTATCGCCGTAAAATTCGCCGTCGCGCTACTTTTAGATTATTGCAATCACAAGGATTGTTGCCAAAAGAAAAAGAAGAAGCAAGAGAACTTAAAATCTTAAATCCATATCAACTACGAATAAAAGCCCTTGACGAAAAACTTGAACCATTCGAACTTGGTCGAGCCTTGTTTAACCTTGCTGTACGCCGTGGCTTTAAGAGCAATAGAAAAGATTCTGATAATAAAGAGCAAGAAGAAAGCAAAGTAGCGGGAAAAAAGCTTTCTCAAAAAGAAATGTGTACAGAATTAAGCAAGGCAATAAAAGAATCTGGGTGTAGAACGCTTGGTGAATTCTTATGGAAAAAGCAGGATGAAAACAACGGAATTCGCTTTGTTCCGGGAAGAATGACGTATTATCCGCTTAGGCAGATGTATATAGACGAGTTTAATGCAATCCGGGCAAAACAGGAAACATATTATAAAACTGTTGATTGGGATGCTATAAGCGATGTTATTTTCTTTCAAAGACCGTTGAAGCCTCAACCTCGTGGAAAATGCCAGTATATGCCGGATAAAGAACGGACTTTTAAGGCTATGCCATGTGCGCAGAAAATTCGTATGTTGCAAGAAATTCGCAATATGCATTTTCAGAATGCATTGGGGCAGAAGATTCCATTGGGTGAAGATGGAGAAAAGACCATACTTGATTTATTGGACACAAAAGATAAAGTAACGTTCGATGCGTTTAGGAAAGCTTTGAAACTTAATTCTACATGTACTTTTAATCTTGAATCGGAAAACCGCACTTTCTTAAATGGAAACACAACGGCTGTTAAGTTACGGAATAAAAACAGATTTGGTTCTTTGTGGGATGAATTACCTCTTGAAGAACAAGATTCCATTGTTGAAACCTTGATTACAGCGGACGAAGATAAAGAAGTCCTTGAAATGCTTAATAAATATCCGCTTTCTGATGAACAAAAAGAATCTATTGTTAAAGTTGTGTTACCTTCGGGAACAACAATGTTATGTAAAGAGATTTCAGAGAAAATCGTAAAAAATATGATTTCTACAGGATGCGATTACACGACTGTAGTACAATCGCTAGGTTATAAATATGCGGATCAATCCGTAGAGAAATACGATTCGCTTCCGTATTATGGGAAAGTCTTGGTGGGCTCAACTATGGGTGGGGATAACTCTAAACCAGAATCTATGCCAGAACTTAAATATGGAAAAATAAGCAACCCAACCGTACATGTTGCATTGAATCAAACACGGACAGTTGTTAATGCGCTTATAAAACAGTATGGAAAACCAACTCAAATTGCAATAGAACTTTCTAGAGAGTTAAAAGCGAGCCGTGAAGCAAAAAATGCGATGATACAGAAACAGAACGAGAATAAGAAGCGGAATGAAATTCTTAATAAGAACATAACCGATGCTTATAAAATTGAATATCCTAATAGAAATGACAGACTTAAATTCCGTCTGTGGGAAGAATTAAGTAGCGATACAATGTCACGCAAATGTCTGTATTGTGGCAAAGTTATTTCTGGATCAGAACTGTTTTCAAAGAGTATAGAAATTGAACACATTTTGCCATATAGCCGTACACTGCTTGATGCAGAGTCGAACTTAACAGTTGCGCATACAAGTTGTAATGCTTTTAAGAAGGAGCGTTCTCCTTTTGAAGCATTTGGCAATAATCCATCTGGTTATAACTGGAAAGAGATTCTTGACAGAGCCAATCAACTTAAAAACCCGGCAAAGAAAAGCCGTTTTGCTGTAGATGCAATGGAAACATTCGATAAAGAAAGCGGCTTTATTGCAAGACAGCTTACAGACAACGCATACCTTTCAAAAACTGCAAGAAAATATTTACAAGCTGTATGTGCCGATATTTGGTCTGTGAATGGCGGAATGACAAAGCTTCTTCGTGATAAATGGGAAATAGATTCAATTTTGAAGCGAAAAATAGGTACAGAAGAGATAGTCCATTTTGGACTGAAAGAGGAACAGATTGGAGAATACAAGAAAAACAGATATGACCATAGGCATCATGCCCTGGATGCTTCTGTAATTGCTTTGATTGATCGTTCTATGGTTAAGCAGATTTCAACACTGAATGCACGGTCATTAAAGAATAGAATTGAAGTACCGCCAATGGCAGTAACAAGGCTTGAGCTTGAAGAAAAAACACAAAACATAGTAGTAAGCTTTAAGCCAGATCATGGAGCGGAAGGAAAACTTTCAAAAGAAACACTTCTGGGTAAAATAAAACGAGAAGAATTAATGGATATCGCAAAAATAGAGGCAGCAGATGTTCCTCTTATAAAAAGTGATAAAGTGCGCTCGGATTTTGAAGGTAAGCTTTCTGAACTGAAAGATATTAAAGCTGTTCGTAAGGCGCTGAAAGATGTTTACCCACAAGTTAAAGTATTCAAAGAGTATTTTGTAACACGGACACCGATTACGAGCCTTAAAAAAAATAACATTGATGATGTTGTTGATGGTATGATACGGAAATTGATTAACGATTTTGTTGCATTGCATGAAGGTGAGAAATTTGAAAGCGTAATGCAACAGTTTACGGAAACAAAACATAACGGAAGATATATTAAGAAAGTTCGCTGTATTAACCGTATGCAAACTCCTATAGTAATAAACGATGAAGTACCGCGATACCTTGCACCAGAAGATTATTTTGCAGCTGTTATATGGCAAGTTCCACCTAAAAAAGTCGCTGAAAAACCAACTTTTATTCCGCAGTACATTCGAAGAAATGAAGTAGGAAAAGATAATAAGCCAAAACCGGAATGCTTAGTTGCACCGCATCCTGCTGCGAAATACTTAGGTATCCTTCATAAGAACGATTATCTTGAATTTACAGATGACGGAAAAATGTACAAATGCCGTGTGGCTGGATTTGCCGCAACGGATAATAGGCTAGATATACGACCTATTTGTTCTGTAACAAATTGTGCAGACTGGATTATTTCAACTAATGAGAATATGCTTGAATTTTGTTGGAAATTACAAAAGACTCAAAATTGGGTTTCCGTCAATGTGCTTTTTTGTGAAAAGCAGGCACATTTTATTACTGTAAATCCTATTGGGCGTGTTTTTAGAAAAAAATGACGAGTTTTGTTCAGTGTACCGATAAAAAAGTATGCTGAACAGAGTTCTTGAAATTTGTGAAGAAAACAGGTATCTCTCACTAAGTCGTGGATTTATAGTTATTCAGCATGGTTCTGAAGAACTAGGCAAAGTTCCTCTTGACGAGATTGGTGTCCTCTTGCTTTCTGCACAAGGCGTAACATTTTCAAAAAATATACTCAATGCTCTGGCAGAAAAAGGTTGTATTACAATTTTATGTGGGAAAAACTATGCTCCGCAAAGTATGGTGCTACCTGTTTATTCTCATTATCACTTTGCTAAAATAATCAAAAATCAAATAGATGCTTCTTTGCCGCTAAAAAAACGGATTTGGCAACAGATTGTAATTCAAAAAATAAAGAATCAGGCGTTGGCATTAAAACTGTGCAAGAAAGAGGAATCTGTACAGCTTATCGAAAAAATAGCATCAATGGTAAAGTCCGGTGACAGCGAAAATAGGGAAGCGTATGCGGCACGTATGTATTGGAAAGCATTGTTCGGAAAAGATTTTACAAGAGATAAGGATCTTCCGGGTGTAAATTCTTTTCTGAATTATGGGTATGCAATTATGCGTTCTGCAATGGCTCGGGCAGTTTGTTCAAACGGTTTACTTCCTTCTCTTGGAATACACCATGATAATAATTTGAATCAGTTTGCTCTTGCCGATGATTTGTTTGAAATATACAGACCCATTATTGATTGTGTAGTTTTCAGCCTTTTTTCTGATGAACCGTCAGAATTAACGCCAGAATTAAAAAACAAATTAACCAATGTTTTGTGGACAAAAGTTCATACAACCGAAGGTGATTCACCTGCGTTCCAAAGTATGCAGTATATGGCAGCTTCCTATGTTCATGCATTGGAAGATAAAAAGGCGGCTATTGATATACCTGTTTGGACAGGAGATGAATATGAGGCAACTGGAACTTAATAGGTATGAGCTTATGTGGATGCTTGTGTTGTTTGATTTGCCTGTCATTGAGAAAGAAGAACGAAAAGCGGCTACGGCGTTCAGAAACTTTCTTTTGGATAACGGCTTTTCCATGATTCAGTATTCAATTTACACAAAACTTTTTTCTGGGAAAGATGCGTGTGAAAAATACTATCGGTTGATAAGCAAAAACTTGCCGAGTGAAGGAAAAGTTGATATCATTACAATTACAGATAAACAGTATGGAAATATCATCAGCTATTCGGCAGGAACAAAATCTCAAAAAAAACAACCTGAACAACTGCTTTTGTTTTAGCTTTTCGTTTAAAAATAATACGTCCCTCTCACTTGAAATCTTTGTAAGAAATCAAGTTACGAGGGATGTATTATAACTGATTAATTTACCCGGTCAACCTGCAACTCAAGCGGTTTAAGCATCGCATTCTGCATAATTATAACTGATTAATTTACCCGGTCAACCTGCAACAGCAGGTACTTCCTTTAATTTCAACTTCCCATCTTCATCAATCCAAACATAGCACCAATCCAAACCGTGATTTATCGCAAATCCCGCAATAGTCCTAGCCAATTTGAAAAGCACATCATCGCAAAAACTTTTCCATTCTTTGCCATATTTATCATCTTTAAGGTCGATTTCCTGCTCTTTATCAGTTGAAAGTTTAATGATAAAAGTTTTGGCAAACCCGTAATCCTGCTTTTGCTCGACAAGCATCCTTAAAAAATTAGATGGAATCTTTGCATTATACGCATTAGGATTATCTATCGGCTTTCTGTCTTTATCGTAATAAACACGCTTTTTTTTGCTTATCATTTCATTTTCAGTAGCGAAATAAGCGTCCGCTTCGTTCATCTGTTTTATTTTAGGGTTATTCTGATTTTTACTAACAATGATTTGTGTTATTTCTTTCGGTGTAAGTTTTGGACTAAACACCGTGCTTTCATTTTTCTGCTCTTCCATTTTCCGCTCCTTTCACAACATTATTCAAAGCATTATCAGCAATATCTTTCAATTGCCCATCGCTTAACAATTCATGTTTATTTCTATCAATGATAAATTCATCGTTATTCTTATAAACAACGATATTACCGTTCTTTGTACGTGCTATTCTTTCCATAATCCAAATATAAACCATAAGTAAGAAAAAATAAAGTGTTAA
>JAEEGK010009167.1_pt1 | contig 23183 bp, 18 predicted proteins | sample 8958771 | NCBI WGS metagenome assembly JAEEGK01 (sample SAMN16246547, study PRJNA631951) | gut metagenome | biome: gut microbiome; feature: rumen; material: SC-attached | host: Bos | place: Iran: Karaj | collected 2018-10 | reverse complement strand
TCAAACTCATGAGCTGGTACCCGTTGGGCCATGGAGACAAGTCACTTATCAATGAACCGGTTTTCGCTGAGCTCGGAAAGAAATACGGTAAGAGTCCCGCGCAGATAATCCTCCGCTGGCACACCCAGATGGGCTTTGTTGTAATCCCGGGAAGCAAGAACACAGATCACATAAAGGACAATCTGAATATCTTGGACTTCACTCTTACAGACGAAGAGATGGCTGAGATCGCAAATCTCGATAAGGATCAGAGATATTATCACAGAACAGAAGAACAGCTCGTGCAGTTCGCAGCATGGAAGCCATCTTTCGAAGTCAAATGAGCAGACTCAAAATGAACAGATTCATTATTGCCTCACTGATCCCTGTCCTCCTTGTAACTTCGTGTTCACGTCAGGAACCGGTCTCTCACGAAGAGAATATCCCTTTGGAAGAGACCTCTATCAGCATAGTAATTTCCGAGACAGAGAATACAGCTGCTGAAAAGACCATTATAACTACCGTAACTTCTGAAACTGAGAGGAGCACATCTATGGATGAATATGATTTTTCCGTTTTCGAGAATGTCGAGATCACGGGAGCCGATCTGTCTTCACTTGGCAATGACGAACTGGCAGTGCTGTATGTCCAGGCCAGATATTGTCAGGCCATGACGGATGCAGATATAGATACGATGCGCCAGATAGTTTCAGAAGATATGGTATTTACCCATATGAGCGGGTTGAGACAGACCAGAGAGGAATACTTTGCAGACATCGCTGACGGAAGTCTTGATTATCACACTATCGGGATTGAGGATCCCGTGGTGGTGGTAAATGGTGGCAGCGCTGAGATTACTTTCACTTCTGTCCTTTATGCCAACGCATATGGTGCAACAGGAACGTACAGGATGAACGGCACTCATCACTATGAATTGAGAGACGGCAATTGGATCGCTGTGAACGGCACACGCTGATACCTGAGACAGGAGGGAAAAACACATGAAAAACATCAAGAGGATCCTGAGTCTGATACTGACACTGCCTTTGGCTTTATCTGCGGGATGTGCCGGAAGCAGTACAGTTAATGAAAGCAATGCAACAACAGGCAGTTCCGCTGCAGTTACCGAAACGAGCGGATCATCAGAAACGACCCCTTCCGAACAGAATTCCGGAATAACAGAATCAAATGTTCCGGAAAGCAATATTCTTGTCGTTTACTTCTCCAGAACCGGAGAACAATATACTGTAGGTGTAATCGATAAGGGAAATACGGCGATCGTTGCTGAGATGATCGCAGAAGAGACCGGTGCAGATATGTTTGAGATCATGCCGGCTGATGATCATTATCCGATGACATATGATGAGCTGACAGAAGTAGCATTAACAGAACAAGGTGAAAACGCCAGACCTGAATATGCAGGCGAGGTTCCGGATCTTGCTCAATATGATACGATCTTCATAGGAGCTCCCGTATGGTGGAGCGACTGGCCGATGATCATGTATACATTTTTTGAATCCAATTCTGATTCATTAGCGGGGAAAAAACTTATCCCATTCTCTACACATGAGGGTTCAGGATTATCCGGTTTTGACAAGAAACTCGCTGCTGTCTGTCCTGATTCAACAATACTCGACGGGCTTGCCGTAAGGGGCAACGACTGCCAGAACAAACAAGAAGATGTGAGATACAATGTCAAAGAGTGGTTGTCAGCGCTCGGATATTAACTGATCTCCATGACTTAAACTCAAAAACCCCGGAAAGCCATTCCGGGGTATCCCCATATATTCTGACCAAGTTGATCCCTTTCTCTACACATGCTGGAAGCGGACTATCGGGTTTTGATGATAAGCTTGCAGATGTATGCCCTAATAGCACTATCGGTGAAGGACTTGCGATATCAGGTTCTGATGCTCAGAATGATCAGGACAGAGTCAGAAATACTGTTAATGACTGGTTAACCGGACTCGGTTACTGATTGAAAAACCATACTCTTTATTTGACAGGGATTGTATTTAGCCGTGAAAAAGAATATCCGTATAATAATTGATATATTGATGGTAATATTGCTTCCGATATTGATGGCATATTCACTTGTCGGGGAGACTCTTCATGAAGTCGCCGGATCGGTATTATTCGTTCTGTTTATTATTCATAACCTCTTAAACCGAAAATGGTACGGAAGCCTGCTCAAAGGCCGTTACAGCTCTGTTCGGGTCTTCCGGACGATACTGAACCTGTCACTTATCGTTATAATGATCCTCCAACCCTTAAGCGGGATTTTAATGTCCAAACATTTATACACATTTCTCCCGTCACTTCCGATTTCTTCTTTGTTACGAAGAATCCACATGATCTTGGCATACTGGGGATATGTGCTGATGAGTATTCATGCCGGCTCCCATCTGGGTCCGTTGTTTCATAAACTGAAAACAAGGAATAAAGTCGCACGTATAATAGTATGTGTAATCCTTGGCAGTATATCTGCATATGCCTGCATTGCATTTATAGGAAGAGGATTCCCGGGATACATGTTAGGGAGGGTAGCTTTTGCTTTCTTTGATTATAACGAACCCAGAATACTGTTTTTCCTGGATTATCTTTCAATTATGTTATTGTTCATGTTGATAGGCTTCTTCATCGTATATTGGTTCGGCAGGAAGAGACAAATAACTGAATGACGGATTCTTGAATGATATCCTGTATATTAATCAAACTACTTTCTGTCTTCTAATATCTTCTTTATTTTCGTTTCTGCGTCAGCATTTTTGCCAAGGTGCCATATTATGTTGACATTTTGTTGACATTGAAATTGAAAATGCCCTGTTTTAGGGCATTTCCAGCGTTTTGCAATTATTCAAGCTCAATGGGGAGAACTGGAAATCAATCAGATTTTAGTATACTGAATACATGATTCTTAGAATTATATTATGGAGGTATTAATAATGGGGAATAATGTATGTCCTTTTTGTGGGTCTGATAAATGTATATCAAGAATTATAAATGAATCTTACACGTATTTTGAATGTTCTGGACCAAACAACGGAGCATATATAGGTGCATATATAGGTAATACTGTACTTGAATCAGATCCTGCTACCCAAAGAAAACTATTTAATTTGATATATGAATATGTTTTAAATAAACCTATGTGTGGTGATCAAAACTGGCGATTCTTTTATCAAACGGATTACAAACTGAACGAGCAGGATGAGGAGTATTATGTTAATTTAGCTGATATTCCTTATCCATCATCGCTATCAGAAAAAGCAGATAGAGTGTTGATAAATCTATATAAGCTTTTTCCCGAGTATTCTGATGAGATCATAAATGCTTATACTCCCTTTAGAGCAGTTTTCTCTAATTCTGAAGAAGAAGATAATTGGTTAGGTTTTTTATCCATTCTTTGTGATCTTGGTTATCTAAAAGAAACAAATAGAGAAACATATAAAATAAGCAGTAAGGGCCTTCAACGTATAGAGGAACTCTCACGAGATGGTAATACTCTTATTCAAGGATTTATTGCAATGAGTTTTGATAAAGAGTTAACTTATATTGCTGAAGCTATAAAAACAGCAATTAAAGAAAGCAATTACTTTCCAATGATTATTAACGAAAAAGAACATAATAATCAGATTGTTCCTGAAATTATGCATGAAATTGATAATAGCAGATTTTTAGTAATGGATGTTACCAAGCAGAATTTTGGTGCCTATTATGAGGCTGGTTATGCATTAGGAAAAGGAAAACAAGTTATTGTATGTTGTAAAAAAGAAGTATTTGATAACAGTGAAAGCAAACCTCATTTTGATATAGCTCAAAAATCCATTGTTGTTTGGAATGATGAAAAGGATTTAGTTGAAAAACTAAAGAAAAGAATCAGAGCCACTGTAAAATAAGCTTTGTTATAAAGCTGAGTGTGTTAGGTAAGCTTGTTGAACTCTGTCACTAAAATCAAAAACTTATTTCTGTTGTCTTTTTGTTGTCCTAAAAAACTGAAACGCCCTATTTACGGGCGTTTCCAGGGTTTTTTCATTATTCGAGCTCTTTGCAGACTCCCATATCTTGTGGTCGGTTTGTTCCAAAAAACACAATATCTTGTGGTTATTTTCCTGCTATTCCACGTGTTCTATGGCTTTCCAGATGCAGAAGTTGGCTTTTTGTTGGCTTAGCATTTCAATCTAAAAGCAAAAAGAATTGATTATATAATTCTTTATCAATTGCAATCATTCGCGGCTCAAAATCACCCTCAAATGCAGCTAAGATTTGTTTGTCATTTATACCGACTACAACACCAATTTCTAATTTGATCCATTTATTCCTCTCCAATCAGTTTTGGGCTTATTCCGCCACACGATAGTGTTGAGTTGAACGATGCACCAGTTTTGGAGTATCATTCAGGAGTAAGTGTCGTCATGGAGATAAAGGATAACCGGAACACGTTTAAGCTCAAGCGCAGTTTTCCTGACACGAGCTCATATGCAAGGAATATCGCGGAGAAGTACGGCATTACATACGAACAGATGAAAGAGATCGGAGAAACATAATTCACCCCTTGTTTTTCAGGAGGAAAGTAAGATGGCTATGAGTAACAGAGATGAGGATCTGATGTGCGGAGGGACCAAAAAACACGAGGATCCCAATGCCCCCAAGGTCATTAATTCCAAAACCATCGTGGATCTTGATGTGCATTGCCGCCATAGAAACATTTGGAGCGGCTTGGTCGAACCGGTTGTTTTCTCAGTCCGGAGAGAGACCGAAAACGGTCCCCTGATCCTTACGAGAGGCGATCTCAAAGTCGAGACTGACACGTCTTTTCTCGCTAAAATCCAGGAGATAATCGATGAATTCGGGTTGGTAAAGATCAACGGTTACTACGAGTACACAGACGGTATCCTCCCGGAATTCAACAATTACATTATCACGGCATTATATGATTCAAGTGAAAGACTTCATTTCGATACCAAAGGAACTCCGGAATCAAAATGGTGTGCGGCCATGAGGAAAGCCTTATGTGACGAGCTGGTACGGCACGGCATCACTGACATGCTTCCTCCCGAGGAAGACCGCAAGCTAAGACGGTTTACGCTTGAATACAATGAATGGCCGCTTCACACGGATTATACGACGATCAGGACACAGGACGATGAAGACGGAAAACCGACAATGCATTTCCTGAAAGGGATCTGGAACAGTGAGACCAAGGAAACGGAATACCGGAAGATAATAAGGATCCCCGAAGGTTTTTACGACCGCATTACCGAACTCGTCGAAGAAACGGATCTGAGGTCATTCAGCAACGGACAGATCGATTTCCCGAGTTCTCCGTTTCCCGGTGCGATGATTATGGGCAACGGTTTTGGCACAATGTTCGGCACGCAGCCTGCAGAGGAGATCGACAGGAAACGCACGCCTTCCATACATTACTGTGCGGAAGGCGAGAGCGGAAAACAATTTAATGCATTCTATTACGGTGACAAGATTCCGGAAGGCTTAATGGAAGCGGCCGCGGTCATCCGTGAATATCTTGACGGAGTGTTCAGCTGATTATCAGGTGAGATCCATCTTCAGGAAATCGTCGATCGAATAGACGTTTCTGTAGTCTCCGGGGAGGGTCATGCAATCGCAGGAGTTGTGCTGCCTTGCGACCTCTACGATCTCTTCTTTGGAGTATTTTATTCCAGACGAGTCGAATCTGTCTCTCCAGAAAGTTGAACCCCATGAGACCGTTGTGGATGTGACATTGATGTATTCGTAATAAGGCTGATCAGCTGATCCGTCATCATGGTAATAAACATAAGTCTTATATGCTATCTCACCGGCGCCGCCGTTAAGGACCGCACAGTAATCTTCGGGTACCTGATAGCCGTCTTCATCAGTAAGATCGTAGATGATGTTAAAAGTTAATCGACAAAGAAATCTCTTTTCTGTCTACCCTATTATACCATCGCAAAAAAAGCCTGTGTTCCATTTTATGTTGGCTTAATGTTGGCTTAAAAAACTGAAACGCCCTATTTTAGGGCGTTTCCAGCGTTTTGAGACTATTCGAGTTCTATCGTTGCAGGCGGCTTGCCCGTGCAGTCGTAGAAGACCCTGCTGATGCCTTTGACTTCGTTTACGATCCTGTTGGTTACTTTGTTTATCAGTGACCACGGAAGTTCTGCGGCTTCTGCTGTCATGAAGTCCGTGGTGGTAACGGCGCGGAGAAGACATGCGTAATCGTATGTTCTCTCGTCGCCCATGCAGCCTACGGAACGCATATTAGTAAGCGCTACGAAGTACTGGTTCGCATACTTGTCGAAGCCTGCGAGCTGCATCTCTCTTCTGAAGATGGCGTCTGCATCCTGAACGAGCTTAACCTTCTCTGCAGTAACTTCGCCGATGATGCGGATCGCGAGACCGGGGCCCGGGAAAGGCTGACGGAAAACGAGATTTTCGGGGATGCCGAGCTCGAGACCTGCCTTACGGACTTCATCCTTAAAGAGCAGTCTTAAAGGCTCAATGATCTCCTTGAAATCAACGTAATCGGGAAGTCCGCCTACGTTGTGGTGGGACTTGATTACGGCACTCTTGCCGAGACCGGATTCGATAACATCAGGATAGATCGTGCCCTGGACGAGGAAGTCGACGGCGCCTACTTTCTTTGCCTCTTCTTCGAAGACTCTGATGAATTCCTCACCTATGATCTTTCTCTTTGCCTCAGGCTCGGTAACGCCTGCAAGCTTGGAATAGAAACGCTCCTGGGCATTGACCCTGATGAAGTTCAGATCGTAAGGACCTTCGGGACCGAAGACAGCTTCTACTTCATCGCCCTCATTCTTTCTAAGGAGACCGTGATCGACGAATACGCAGGTGAGCTGTTTACCTACAGCTTTGGAAAGAAGCACTGCGGCAACCGATGAATCCACGCCGCCGGAAAGGGCGCAAAGAACTCTGCCTGTGCCGACCTTTTCACGGATCTCTTTTATGGATGTCTCAACGAATGAATCCATCTTCCAGTCGCACTTGCATTTGCAGACGTCCTTAACGAAGTTTGCGAGCATCGTTGTGCCTTCGACCGTATGAACGACTTCCGGGTGGAACTGGACGCAATAAAGATTCTCTTCGACGTTCTCAGCAGCTGCGACGGGACAAACCTCCGTGTGCGCAGTGATCTTGAAGCCAGGAGCGGGTTTTGCGATATATACGGTGTGGCTCATCCAGCAGACCGTTCTGGGAAGAACGCCTTTGAAAAGCTTCGCTTCAGTATCAACATTAACGTCCGTATGACCGTATTCCCTGACGGGTGCCGACTTGACTTCACCGCCTAAGAGGTAGTTCATGAGCTGGGCTCCGTAACAGATTCCGAGGACCGGAATGCCGAGTTTAAAAAGTTCGGGAGAGCACTTTGGTACATCATCTTCATAAACGGTGCTGGGGCCGCCTGTAAGGATGATGCCTGAAGGATTAAGAGCCTTTATCTCATCAAGACTCATGGTGTGCGGTCTGACTTCGCTGTAGACCGACAATTCTCTGACTCTTCTTGCGATTAACTGGTTATATTGTCCTCCGAAATCGAGGACGAGGATCATTTCCTGAGCCATGGGGAAACCTCCGGGAACAAGGTTGGATTTATTATGAAATCATTATACTCTGAGCATATTGATTTTTCGTTTGTTTATTAGTGCAAATCGCGGTTCCGTTTGCAGTTTTATGTTTGGATAAGTAATACATAAGCGATCACGTGGCTGTGGCCTTCTTCCCACAACCGCAGTTCGCAGGTGCTGTATCCACGTATATCAGGATCGGGGAACGTGAACTCAAAATCGGTCGTACCGTCTTCCTGAACGGTAAACGTAACTGAATCACCGTAGGTCTCGCCGTCGATATACCAGTCGTAAACGAGCTTTGTACCGCTCTGGAACTTATGGTCAAACGTGACCATGACGGTAACACCTTCCAGGCCTATGTGATAACCCGCGGTGTTAAGCCAGCCGGGCTCTTTGCTGTAATGCATTAAGATGCCTTGTCTGTCTGCCTCCGAAACACCGTAAACGAGGGTTCCGTCAGACCAGTCGGGCACATACTCATATGTGTTTACGGCCTGGTTGGCATAGTTTCCCGTGCCCTGCCAGTTAATGTATTCCGCACCGGTAACAGCTGCAGGTTTATTGCTGCTATAACCGTCGATATCATTAATGATCGCATCGTATTGCTTCCTGTTAATCTCTCCGTCACGGTAAAGCGATTCAGCAGCCGTTTTATAGCAATCCGTGTACCTTTCTTCCGAATACTGAAATGCGCTTAACACTTCATCAGGATAGATCGGGAAGACCATGTCGTAGGTATAGATCTTGGGGTTCTGAATTGTATTATCAATCTGGAAAATAACAACATATTCTTCACCGGCAATGTTGGGGATCTTCTCGGCAAGATCATAATAGATCCCTGCATAGAACTGATTCCAGATCTCTTCCTCGGATAAATTACTTGTGCCATATGAATCACGGATGATAGCCTTGCACATTTCGGTCATGTATTCATCACTTGAGATATAAGTGAGTATTCCTTTTTTCGAAGGAACATAACCGCTGATAAGCGCACGGTACGGATAATCGGCCGGAATATCGACACTATATCCGTGGTCTTCAACGTAGGAATAATATGCCTTCGTAAATTCCAGGGCAGCCTCATAAACCACAGGATCATGCGGATAATTATCATCAAAGATCATGATGTCTTCCATATCAAATGAATAATAAGGCTGGTCGATGTTACCCTGCGCAAGACCCCCGATGATTCCTTCAAAAGCAGTCCTGGCTTCCTCGGGAGATATGGTAGCAAGCGTTATCCAGTTTTCGCGCTCAAAAAGTTCTTTGTATTTCTCTGCAGAGGCCTCCTTGATAAGCCAGCATCCCTCTTCCTTATCGAAAACGAGATTGAACGAAAAGTTTTCTTTGCTCAGATCTTTATATGAACTTATGGCTTTTGCGTATTCATCTTTGGACAAGTAGTCATAGTCATGAGCTCTCGCGAATTCATAAACATTGATATATGAGATCTTGAACCTGGCTTTTGCGGTCATTTTCTGCCTGTCGATCTCAACGCTCTTAAATGACTCTATCTTTGTTTTCGATGCCATCTTCAGAAGGAGCTCTGCAGCATCTTTGTCGGAATAACCATACGAGAAATCACCGTCTATAAGATCTTCCACATCATCGGAATCGCCTTTGGCAAAGGTTTCTATAAACTGTTCCACAGTATCCTTGACTGCTGCCACATCCTTTGCTTCGCGTGAGCATCCGGTCTGCAAAAGAGCGCTCATCAACAGAGCCGCAGTCATAAGGAGTCCTACAGCTTTTTTCATTGCATTTTTCATATTCAGTTACCCCGGAATTTTTATCTTCGGATGATCTCTTCCCTGACAGGTCCGGTTGATACTATCGAGATGTGAACGCCGATCTCCTTCTCGATGAATTCAACATAATCCTGAGCTTCCTTGGGGAGCTTGTCGTATTCGGTAACGCCCCTGATCTCACCCTTGCCCTTCCAGGAAGGAAGATATTCAATAACAGGCTTGCATCTGTCGAGCTTTGTGGGGTTCGGGAAATCCTTAGTGATCTCACCGTCGACCTCATAAGCCGTGCAGACAGGGATCTTGTCCAGATAACCAAGTACATCGAGATTTGTGAGAGCAACGTCCGTGCCGCCCTGGAGTCTTACGCCGTAACGCGTAGCAACGCAGTCGAACCAGCCGACTCTTCTCGGACGTCCTGTCGTAGCACCGTATTCGCCCTTATCTCCGCCTCTGTCTCTTAATTCCTTGGCAACTGCTTCGTCAAGGATCTCGGAGACGAAAGCACCGCCGCCGACAGAAGAAGAATAAGCTTTTGTAACAACTACGATCTTCTTGATCTCATAAGGAGGGATACCTGCGCCTACGCAGCCGTAGCCTGCAAGTGTCGAAGAAGAAGTAACCATCGGATAGATGCCCATGTCCGGATCCTTCATGGTTCCAAGCTGGCCTTCCAAGAGGATCTTCTTATTCTCTTTCATTGCCTCATATAGATATGCCTGCGTATTTGTAACAAAAGGCTTGATGAGTCTTCCCTGCTCGAGCATCTCTTCGAGGAGCGCATCGGGATCGATCGGATCTTTGTGATAGAGATTGATGAGAAGCGCATTCTTGATCTCAAGAACCCTGTTGATCTTCTCTTTCAGAGCTTCCTCGTCGAAAAGCTCGGAAACCTGGAAACCGATCTTCGCATATTTATCGGAGAAGAAAGGAGCGATGCCGGACTTTGTGGATCCGAATGCTTTTCCGCCAAGTCTCTCTTCTTCAAACTTATCGAAATCTACATGGTAAGGCATGACGACCTGAACTCTGTCGGATACGAGAAGCTGGGGATTAAGGCCTCTTTCCTTGATCTCGTTGTACTCTTTGATGAATTTGCGGATATCAAGAGCAACTCCGTTGCCGATTATGTTTACGATATTCTCGTGACAAACGCCCGACGGCATGAGGTGAAGAGCAAATCTTCCGTGATCGTTGATGATGGTGTGTCCCGCATTTGCTCCGCCCTGAAATCTGATTACGATATCAGACTCGCTTGCAAGAAGGTCAGTGATCTTTCCTTTTCCTTCATCGCCCCAGTTAGCGCCAACGATAGCCGTTACCATATTTATTCCTCCATAAAATATATGTCTCTTCTATATAGTTTCATTAAAACCCGCGCCAATTATAACAGAAATATCATTTAATGGGGGATTTTATGTTTTTGCCGGCAGATCAGTCTGCCTTTCTGCAGATAACAAGCAGTCTGTAGCCTTCCTCACCGTCTATGTAAGTACAGGTAACAAGCGTCAGCTGCCTTGTCCTTGTAATGTCGTCAACGACGTAATCGAGAATGTCTTCTGCATCTATGACCATGGTATCGAAGACATAAAAAACCTGTTCATTGCCCTCCAGATCAGTAAAAATGACCTCATCGCCGATCTCTACATCCCATAAGCGCTGGAACATGGTGCCGTCTCTGTAATTATGTCCGAAGATCGTGGCATTTCCGACTTCTCCGGGCATAACGGAACCTTCATAATGCCCAAGACCGTATCTTAAAGACACCAGAGTAGCTTCATCCCACACGGGATATCTAAGATTTATGCTGCTGATCTCCAGAATGCCGATAGAATTCAATGCTACGCTTTCTTCGTAGTATTCCTCTCCGTCATATTCTTCAGTAAGACCTACAAAATCGTAACCTTCACCTTCGACCTCATTGCCTTTTACCGGAACGACATAGGTAATTGTCGGAATAACCGTTTCTTCGGTATCATCCGTCTCACCAGTTTCGGATAACGTTATCCCGCTCTCTATGACACTAAGAGCATTTTCAGAGATCTTCTTCCTGTTATAGCGTTTTATCGGTTCTATAAGAAGAAAAATGATCCCTGTGATCAAAAGAACAAAGCATAAGATTATCAATCCTGTACTTATCACAGTACTCTTTGAACCTGCTTTAAGTTTTGAGTATATCCGTTTCACTATTCTGCCCTATTTTCCGAAGAATTTTAATATAAAATGCTTATTCATTATACCCCCAAACCGTGATATTATGTTGTTCGCACGTCATTTTCATTACGGAGGGGTTACATGGAAAGTTCTGTTTGGGATAATGCGCTCAAACTTCTTAAGTTTGACTCTAACATAGACATTGTTACGTATGAGTCCATTCTCTGTAAGATGACGATTGCCCACTCTGACAACGACGTGCTCGTACTCGCTGCCAGAGACGAGTATTCATTAAAGCTTTTAAAAGGCCAGAATCTCAATAAGACCGTTGAAGATGCCATAAGAACGGCTAACGACGGCAAGTCTCTTGCTGTCAAGTTCATTCTTGAAGGCGACGATAAAGCCCGTGATGCTTCTGTTAATTCCGAGAAAAAAGTCTTAAGGCAGGCTAAGTCTGAGGTAACGACTCCTAACGGACTTAACGGCGAATATACCTTTGCTAACTTTGTCGTTGGTGACTGTAACCGTTTCGCACATGCTTCAGCAGTATCAGTAGCTGCCAAGCCCGGCCAGAAGCAGAGAAATCCTTTCTTCCTCTGGGGTAACTCCGGTCTCGGTAAGACCCACCTCATGAAGGCTATCGGCAATGCCGTACTCGAGCAGCATCCCGATAAGAAGGTCATATATACGACATGCGAAGCTTTTACAAATGCTTTTGTTGCCACGATCCAAAATAAGAATTACACGGAATTCCGTAATAAATTCCGTACTGTAGATGTCCTCTTAATCGATGACATCCAGTTCCTTATCGGCAAAGACAGTGTCCAAACAGAGTTCTTTAATACTTTTGAGGCACTGATCGAAGCAGGAAAACAGATCGTAATTACCTGCGATAAGGCTCCTGCAAACCTCACACAGCTAGACAACAGACTTACTTCAAGATTCCAGGACGGCATCATGTTCGACGTACAGCCGCCGGATTTCGAGACACGTAAGGCTATTTTCCTAAGCAAGCTCGAGAATGAGAATTTCACATTATCTGACGAGATAATCGATTATGTCTGCGAGAACGTAACGACAAACATAAGACAGCTTAACGGTGCATTCAATACTATTTCTTCTTATATTACGCTCGCAAACGGTGAGCTTACTTTAGATGACATAAGAAAGATAGTTGATCCTCTTATAACCGGCAATAAGAAGTATCTGACACCTGATATCGTCATTAATGCAGTTGCCAATTACTATGATCTGACACCTGATAAGCTGACTTCAAAGCTTAGGAGTGCCGAGATCTCCACTGCCCGTAATGTTGCCATGTTTATCTGCCGTGATTATCTTGAACTTAAATATGAGAAGATCGGCCAGATCTTCGGCGGACGTAAACATACTACCGTTATGCACGGCTGCGACAACGTAGATGAGGATAAAGATCTCAAAAAGCAGGCTGAAGAGATATACAGGCTCATCACCTGATTTGAACATTTTTTGTTCTTAAGTTCAAAACTTCAGGTAGATTGTCTGTAGACGGTTTGTTCATGAATGTAACATTGTTCAAAAGGGTTGTTTTCTGAACATTAATAAAATGGATTTTACACATTATTTTGTGTGTCAAAATATCTTGAAAATATTGATTTTCCCGCAGTTTTGAACAATTGTAGAAAACATAATAAGACTAATACTGGCTAACTTTATATACTACAGGACCTGCATTCCGGATATCGGAAAATGTCCTCAAAATCGAAGTTTGTAACACCGTTAAACTATACATTTTTAATAATTATAAGTGTATAATGTTTGAAATATTTTACATTGGAAGAAAGGCGGCACTCTTCAGATGAAGTTCACATGCAGCAGAGATGACCTGGTCAATAACGTATCCATAGTCCAGAGAGCTGTTACTGCTAACAGTACAGTAAATATCCTTAACGGTATCCTTATAGAGGCATCAGACGATAATAAGATCAAGCTTACGGGTTATGATCTTCAGACAGGTATAGAGGCTGATGTGGAAGCTAACGTTACCGAGAAGGGCGCCGTTGTCATAGATTCCAAGTTCTTCGGCGATATCATCAGGAAGCTTCCAGAGCCTGAAGTAGATATCATTTCTGATATGAATTTCCAGACTACCATTAAGTGCGGTCAGGCTGAGTTTAAGATCGCAGGTCTTGATCCGGAGCCGTTCCCGAAGATACCTGAGATCGATGAGAGTGAAGCTGAGAAGATCGTTATTGGTCAGAAGATCCTTAAGAATATGATCAATCACACCATCTTCGCAGTATCCAGAGATAATTCACGTCCCGTACTTACAGGAAGTAATATCGTAAGCGACGGTTCCATTCTTTCAGTAGTATCTATTGACGGATTCAGAATGGCCATTAACCGTGAAGATATGGGCAATGATTTCCCTAAGATCAATTACATCGTTCCCGGTAAGGCTCTTACCGAGATGAGCAAGATCTTAAGTGACGATGATGATGCAGAGATCAATATCTATACCTCAATGCAGAATCTCCTTTTCGATATCGGCAACGTAAGAATGATCTCACGTCTTATCGAAGGACAGTTCATAAATTTTGATTCCATCATTACAAAGAATCCCAAGACTGTTATCACCATTAACCGTAAGCAGTTCCTTGATGCGGTTGACAGAGCTTCCCTCATCATCATGACTGATGACCGTAAGTGTCCCGTAAGATTTTTGAGCAATAATCCTTCAGAACTTACAGTACAGGCTACTTCTGCCAGAGGTAATCTTAAGGAGGATATCGATATCAGTCTTGAAGGTGATCTTATCGACGTAGATTTTAATTCAAGATATGTTCTTGATGTACTTAAGAATATTGATGATGAGATCATCAGAGTTGAAGTTAACGGCGGTCAGGGACCCTGCATCATCAAGCCTGTAGAAGGAGATAAGTACATTTATCTTATTCTTCCTATCAGAAGATAATGTTCATAAGAAGCATACATCTTGAAAACTTCAGAAATTACGGAAGGCTCGATTTGGACGTCGGGCCTTCTGTTAATATCTTTTATGGTGACAATGCCCAGGGAAAGACTAATCTGGTTGAAGGTATATATGTTGCTTCAAGCATTGCATCACACAGGACGAGCAAGGATTCTGATCTCATAAGGTTCGGTGAGAATGAATATAAAGCCAGTCTGGATCTGACTGATGATGACGGCAGCAATGTCATTTTGTCTTCATGTTATTTTACTGAAAGATCGGCTTTGAGCAGAAATAACAGGCCCGGAAGATTGCTTGTCAGGGATAATGCTCCGGTCGATAAGATCTCGGAATATATCGGTATATGTAACATTGTTATCTTTGCCCCTGAAGACTTAAATATCGTCAAAAATGCTCCCGCCTTCCGCAGAAAATTCTTAAATACGCTTATATCCAAGATATCACCGTCTTATTTCAACCTTTTGAGCAATTACAGCAGACTCCTGGCGCAGAAAAATGCCCTTCTTAAAAGCATAAAGAACAATGACAGCATGCCTGCCCTTGTGGATGAACAGCTTAATTTCTGGGACTATTCACTCGCGGAACTTTCAGCTGAGATCATCCTTAAGAGATACAGGTTCGCGAAGCTTATATCTGACATGGCTTCAAAGCATCACGCAAGCATTTCAGGCGGCAAAGAAAACCTTACTATAGAGTACAGTACCGTATTTGGCGTTGTAGGGGCCTTAGAAACGTTTCTTAATAAAAACAGTAAATATGACGAGTATATGAGTAAAGGCCTCTCAGAGGCCGATTACGGGCGAATTAAGGGCATTATCTCAGATCTGGTTCTTGCCAAGCTGAAATCCGTCAGAAATTACGACATAGATAAGCACATCTCTTCTGTAGGCATTCAGAGGGATGATATCGTGATCAAGCTGGACGGTCTCGTAATGAAGAATTTCTCTTCACAGGGCCAGCAGAGAACGGCAGCCCTGGCTTTAAAACTCTCTGAACTGGAGATAATTAAGATGTTCGTCTCCTCTACCCCGATCCTTATCCTGGATGACGTATTCTCTGAACTCGATAAGACCAGGAGACTCAGTCTTGTATCAGCCATGAAAGGCGCCCAGATCTTTATCACCTGTACCGACAAGAATATGATAGGCGAAGAGATAGACGTAATGCAGGGAGCCGGAAAAGCCTCTTTTTACCGTGTAAACGGCGGAATAATAGAGTCTGAGGCCTGATTTTAGGACAAAGTGCGCTATAAACAGCGTAAAATCACCCAATTCTTATATTATAATAAACATATTATTCTTTCCTTTTATGATATAATTTTAAAGGTTAGTAGAAGATTTCCGGGAATTCGGAGGCTTAAAGTGTTCATTCATATCGGCAATGATCTCTCGATTCTTAAATCTTCCGTTACTGCGGTGGTCAATCTCGAGACCGTCCTCCCTTCCCAGAAGGATGTTGCTGATTATCTTAACAGCGAGGATGAACGGGGCAGACTGCAGTACGTAACTGAAGACATTCCGAAGTCATTGGTAATAACCGATGATAAAACATATGTTTGTTCACTTTCCGCAGGTCTGATATTAAACAGACTTAACCAAATGGAAATCTTCTGAAAACGGCCCGTTAACAGTGTTATAAATGCAGTATTTCCGGGCATTTGACGGAAATAACTGCCAAGAATAGGAGTTACTACATTTATGAAGGAAAACAACGAGAAGAATTTCAATTTTGAAGAGAATTCTACCGTAAGTGAACCCCAATCCCGCCCTTCCGGTGCAGTCGATCTTTATTTCCAGCCCGTGGAAGAGGGAGACGATGATGAGCTTAAGAATCTTGCTGAGAATCCGAGAGCCCTGACTGAGGATTTCAAGGAAGAATCCATGGCTGATGTAATCGCTGCAGAAGGAGATCAGGATAATTTCGATACATCAAATAACAGCGAATACAGCGAAGATGACATTCAGGTATTGGAAGGCCTTGAAGCCGTCAGAAAGCGTCCCGGAATGTATATCGGTGATACGACGTTAAGAGGTCTTCATCACCTGATTTATGAGATAGTTGCCAATTCAGTCGACGAGGCTCTTGCAGGACGCTGCGATACGATAGATGTAGTGCTTAATAAAGACGGTTCCGTTACTGTAACCGATAACGGTTCAGGAATTCCTGTCGGAAATCATCCGAAGCTTGGAATCCCTACGGTAGAAGTCGTTCATACGGTGCTTCACGCAGGCGGTAAATTCGGCGGCGGAGCATACAGCATTTCAGGCGGTCTGCACGGCGTAGGCGCTTCCGTAGTTAATGCGCTTGCAGATCACATGAAGGTTCAGGTTCGCCGTGACGGAAACATCTATGAGATCGAATTCGAGAAGGGTAAGACTACCGTACCGCTTCATGTCGTTGGTACATGCGATAAGGATGATACCGGTACGACGACCAACTTCATCCCTGATAATTCCATCTTCCCGGACATCGTTTTTGACTTCGATTCCATGATCACACGTTACCGTGAAATGGCATTCCTTAACAAGGAAGTTACCATCGATCTGTGTGATGACAGAGGCGAAGAACCCATCAGGAAGCATCTCCATTATGACGGCGGAATCATCTCTTTCGTAGAGTATCTGAACAGACACAAGGAGGCAATCAACACGCCGCCTATATACTTTGCCACAAAGCAGGGAGATTCATTCGTAGAGATCGCTCTCCAGTACAATGATTCATATCAGGAGACCGTATATTCTTATGCAAATAACATAGCTACTCCTGAGGGCGGTACACACCTTGTAGGCTTCCGTGCCGCAATGACGAGAGCCATCAATGACTATGCTAAGAAATATAAATTTCTCAAGGACGGAGACGTAAAACTCCAGGGTGAGGATACAAGAGAAGGTCTTGCTGCGATCATCTCAGTTAAGCTTCCTGATCCCCAGTTCGAAGGACAGACGAAGAGTAAGCTCGGTAATGCTGAGATAAGACCGATGGTAGAAAGCGTGGTATCCGAGAAGCTCGAGATATATCTCGAAGAGCATCCTGATATTGCTAAGCTTGTTATGGATAAATGTCTCTCTGCTTCTAGAGCTAGAGATGCCGCAAAGAGAGCCAGAGAACTCACAAGAAGAAAGACCGTATTTGAGAATAATGCCCTTCCGGGTAAACTTGCTGACTGCCAAAGTGACGAAGCTGAATTCTGCGAGATCTTCATCGTAGAGGGTGACTCCGCAGGCGGATCCGCAAAGCAGGGCAGAGAGCGTAAGTATCAGGCCATCCTCCCTCTCTGGGGCAAGATGCTCAACGTAGAGAAGGCCAGGATCGATAAGGTATATTCCAATGAGAAGCTTCAGCCTGTAGTTATGGCTCTCGGTGCCGGTATCGGCGATGAGTTCGATGAGACGAAGCTCAGATATCACAAGGTCATCATAATGGCAGATGCCGACGTCGACGGTTCGCACATCAGAACACTTCTGCTTACGTTCTTCTTCAGATATTTAAGACCTCTTGTTGAAGGAGGATATGTATATATTGCCTGCCCGCCGCTCTATAAGGTTTATAAGGGAGACGAAGCATATTATGCTTATGACGATAAGGAGATCGAGGAGATCAAGATCGCACATAAGTGGGAAAATCCCCTCATCCAGCGATTCAAGGGTCTTGGTGAGATGAGCTCCGAGCAGCTCTGGGAAACAACGATGAATCCTGTTACACGTAAGCTTCTCAGAGTAACACTGGCGGATGCCCAGGAGGCCGATGAGACATTCACGCTCCTGATGGGCGATCAGGTCGAACCCCGAAAGGAATTCATTCAGATCAATGCTAAACTGGCAAATATCGACAACTGATCTGACAAACAAACCGGATCTATTACGGGTGCTGCGTTTAAAGCGGCACCCGTTTTCGTTTTCTATAATTGTTCCACGTGGAACAATTTGAAATTTGGACCGGGTTGCAAGTTGTAAAAATGCAAAATGTTCCACGTGGAACAATTTGTGGTTTTGTAGTAAAGATGACATATATTATTTTCGGCTTAAATGATAGAATGACTTATATAATAGGAATCAAATATATAAGGAGTGAAATATGGCAACAGTAATAGCTCTTGTAAATCAAAAAGGCGGCGTCGGAAAGACCACGACCGCAGTTAATCTTGCCGCATTCCTTGGCAAGAAAAAGAAGAAGGTCCTTCTGATCGACATGGATCCGCAGGCTAATGCGACCAGTGGCCTCGGGATAGATAAACGCGAATTGGAACAGACCGTATACGATGTTCTGATCAACGATGTGCCTATATCTGACGTTATATATGAGACCAACGCGGAGAACGTAGACATCTGCCCTACCAACATCAACCTCGCAGGCGCTGAGGTCGAGCTGGTCACAGTTATCTCTAGAGAACAGATACTCAAAAATGCTATAAAACCTGTAATGGAAGTATATGACTTTATTATCCTCGACAGCCCGCCGTCATTGGGTCTTCTTACGATCAATGCGCTTACTGCATCTGACCGTTTGATCATACCGATCCAGGGCGAGTACTATGCTCTTGAGGGTCTGTCACAGCTGATGGATACGATCAACATCGTTAAGAAAAAGCTCAATCCCGAACTTGATATTCTTGGCGTTGTGTTGACCATGTTTAACATGAGAACACAACTTTCCAGACAGGTAAAGGAAGAAACAGACAAATACTTCGGTACAAAAGTGTTCAAGACTGTAATCCCCAGAAACGTCAGGCTGGCTGAGGCTCCGAGCCACGGCTTGGCAATCTGTGATTATGATAAGAATTCAAAGGGCGCCAAGGCATATGAGTCACTGGCAAAAGAAGTAATCAAGAGAACCTAAAGGAGAACGGATAAATGGCTAATAATAAGAAATCTACTGCGAAAACAACCTCTAAGAAAACAGCTAAACCCGCGGCAGGAAAAGCTGCTGCTAAAAAGGCTGCATCAAAGCCATTAGCAAAGAAGACTACAGCTAAGAAGGCTGCCGCCGCAAAAAAGCCTGCAGTAAAGACCGTAAAGACGGCTGCTAAGAAAGCTCCGGCAAAAAAGAGCATTCAGGCTAAGACTGCAAAGAAACCTGCAGCAAAAAAGACTGTCAGAAATACAGTTAAAAAGGTGCCGGCAAAGAAAACAACTGTGGTAAAGAAAGCTACAGCTAAAACTGCAGCAAAACCCGTAACTAAAAAGGCCCCTGTAAAAAAGAATATTCTGGCTGCTGCTCCTGTTACGTCTGCTGTACCCGAGAAGAAGATCCCGGTTAAGACCGTATCAGATAATAAAGCCATGGGAAGAGGTCTTGGTGCTTTGCTTTCAGCTGACAGCATCCCCTCAAACAGAGAATTCGTGGTTGAACTTAAACTTAATGATATCTCTCCTAATGACGGACAGCCCAGAAAGATCTTCAGGGATGAATCACTTAATGAGCTTGCAGCATCGATCAAGGAAATCGGCGTTATCCAGCCTATCATCGTCCAGCGTATTGGTGACGGTTACAGGATAGTTGCCGGTGAGCGCCGCTGGAGAGCTGCAAGGATTGCAGGTCTGTCGACGATTCCTGCAATTGTACGTGAGGATCTTTCAGATACAGAAACCATGGCCCAGGCGCTGATCGAGAATATCCTCAGAGAAGATCTGAATCCAATAGAAGAAGCTTCTGCTATGAAGGATCTTCTCGTTACCCATAAACTTACACAGGAGAAACTTTCAAATCTTCTTGGTAAGCCCAGAGCAACAATCGCAAACACGATCCGTATTCTCAACCTGGACGAATCCCTGCAGGAATTTGTCAGCAGAGGAGATCTTTCTGAAGGTCATGCAAAAGTTATCCTCAGTCTTAAGGAGAAGGAAGACCAGCGTAAGGTAGCTGATGTCATCATGGCTCGCGACATGAATGTCAGACAGTCTGAGGTGTTTGTTAAGAAATACATCGATGCTCAGAACAATCCTTCCAAGAAGATACAGGCAGTCGAACAGGATATCCGTTTCACGTTAAGTGCTACAGAAGTTGAGACAAAACTTAAGAAACAGCTTGGTGCCAAGGTTAAGCTCAAGGTCCTGGATAACAACACCGGACGAGGCCGTATCGTCATCGATTACAAAGACAATGCGGATCTTGACAGACTTCTTGAGCTCCTTTGCGAGTGAAATTCTTTAACAGAATAGGCAGCTCTCTTAATCTGGAGCATTTTTCTGTGGATAGTGAAGCGTTATGAAGCTGCATTTGTTCTGTTTGATTAAATACTTGCAAACCTCCGCAGGATTATGTATACTTAATTGCCTTTAAGTGTGGAGCTGTATCGAAGCGGTCATAACGAGGCGGTCTTGAAAACCGTTTGACTTCACGGTCACGTGGGTTCGAATCCCACCGGCTCCGCCAAATAACGCCTTTTGTCTATTTATGACAAAGGGCGTTTCTTGTTTCTGATATTTCCTTTTCCCATTTATAAGATAATATATAAGTATAGTTTAAAAAGTGACAGGTGCAGCAAATGGGCAAGCAGGAGATCATTAATTACTACAGCGATTGCAAAGTAGACTTCAAAACTCTTTACAGACTCGAGAAGGCATGGGGAATGCATGCTGCTTATTTTGAGGATGGTGACCGGTCCCTGACGAAGGGCATCCTTAAAATGAATGAGCAGATAATCATACATGCACCGATAACCGAAGGCATTACCGTTTTGGATGCCGGGTGCGGATATGCCGGAACTGCAATGTATATTGCAGAAAGGGTTAAATGTCATATAGAGGCTATAACGATCGTTGAAGAACAGGTAAAGACTGCTACGAAGATCATTAAGGAAAGAAAACTGGACGAATATATCAATATATCCGTCAGGGATTATACCAATACCGGATTTCCTGATAATACATTTGATGTCGTCTATGGACTTGAAAGTATCTGTTATGCAGATAAACCTGCCTTCCTTAAGGAAACATACAGAATCTTGAAGCCGGGCGGTGTGTTGATGATCTATGACGGTTTTAATTCAAAAGAGAAAGATGAGTATACTTCTGATGAATGGAAAACCATGAGTTATTGTCTTCGCGGATGGGCTGTAGACTCGCTGGAAACAGGCCGTTTCTATATAGAGGAAAGCAAAAAGGCAGGATTCAAGGATCAGGAATATGTAAACATAACCGATAAAGTTATTAAAACATCCAAGTATCTGCACCAGGCCGCTATTCCTGGATATTTTTTCGATTTTCTCGGCAGGCTTTTTAAGAAAAGAACCGAATATAATAAAGGAAACGTTGAAGCAGCAAGATATCAATATATCTGCCATAAAAAGCATTTGTGCGAATATGGATATTTCAGAGCTGTAAAGGGTTAACCTGCCACAAAAGAACAAACGTTTTGCCGGCTGTAGGGTTCAGTCTTTTTTTTCAACATTTTATTTATATTTGTGGTACAATCTTCTTCTATCTGCACAGCGGTTCTGTGCATAAAACTCTAGAGGAGGTTTTTTACAATGGAAAAAGAAGAAGTATTGAAGGTGTACCGTCACTCTCTTGCGCACATCCTTGCGAAGGCTGTTATCGAGATGTACGGCAAAGAGGTACAGTATGCGATCGGACCGGAGATCGAGGATGGCTGTTATTATGATTTCGTCCTTCCGAGAACGGTCACAGAAGAGGATTTCCCGGCAATCGAAGAGAAGATGCACGAGATCATCAAGAGAAGGGAAGACTGGACACGCAAGGAGATCTCAAGAGATGAGGCTTTGGAGCTGTTCAAGGATCAGAAGTTCAAGACAGAACTCATCGTTGACCTTCCTTCTGATGAAGTAATCTCGATCTACTATACAGGTGACGATTATGTCGATCTTTGCCGCGGTCCCCACGTAGATAATTCACAGGAACTTTTCAGCGCCGCATTCAAGATCAAGAACGTATCAGGCGCTTACTGGAGAGGCGACGAGAAGAGAGACCAGCTCCAGAGAATATATTTGTTTGCTTTCCCTTCCAAGGACGAGCTTAAGGCTCACCTTGCATGGCTTAAGGAAGCACAGGAGAGAGACCACAAGAAGATCGGAACACAGCTTGACCTGTTCATGTTCCGTGAGACGGCTCCCGGTATGGCTTACTGGCTACCGAGAGGATGGATCCTTTATCAGGAACTCATGAAGTATTCAAGAGAACTCCAGGGTAAGCACAATTATACCGAGATTTCTGCTCCTCTTATCAATAATAAGAAGCTCTGGCTCATCAGTGGTCACTGGGCACACTATCAGAATAACATGTTCATCGTTCCCGGCATCACAAAGGGCGTTAACGCTACTGATGCCGTAGAGGGTGAGGATGCTCCCGAGAAGTATGCTATCGAGGCTGAGGACACAATGGCTGCTAAGCCTATGAACTGCCCTAATGCCATGATGGCTTATAAGCGCACGATGCACTCATATAAGGAACTTCCTATCCGTTACAGCGAGTATGACGTTCTTCACCGTAAGGAGAAGTCTGGCCAGATGAACGGTCTGTTCAGAGTTCAGGAATTCCGTCAGGATGACGACCATACATTCGTTACACCTGAACAGATCAAGGACGAGATCAAGGACGTTATTGCAATTGCTGACGAGATCTATAAGGTTTTCGGTATTACATACCGCGCAGAGTTCTCTACAAGACCTGACGACTTCATGGGTGATATCGAATCCTGGAACGCAGCAGAAGCTTCCTTGAAGGCTATCCTTGACGAGAAGTACGGGGAGGTTAATTACGATGTCAACGAAGGAGACGGCGCGCTCTA
>JAEEGK010009165.1_pt1 | contig 23188 bp, 19 predicted proteins | sample 8958771 | NCBI WGS metagenome assembly JAEEGK01 (sample SAMN16246547, study PRJNA631951) | gut metagenome | biome: gut microbiome; feature: rumen; material: SC-attached | host: Bos | place: Iran: Karaj | collected 2018-10 | reverse complement strand
TCCTGCGAAGGCATCTCCACAAAGTCGCGTTTCACATTGGTGCCGCTCAGGCTCTCATACCGCACCTCGGACAGCATCCCGTGCATGGCGTGACCCATCTCGTGCATGAAGGTCTCCACCTCGCTGAAGCGCAACAGCGAAGGGGCGTCGGCCGTAGGTTTGCTGAAATTGCACACCACCTGTATCTGAGGCCTCACGGTGCCGTGCTGTCCGCGGAACTCCGTCATCCAGGCGCCGCTGCGCTTCGACGGTCTCGGGTGCATATCCAGATAGAGCAACCCCATTCCCCTGGATTGCGGCTGCTGGGGGGTAGGTTGCTGGCTGACGCGGTACACCCTCACATCCTCGTGGTACACCGGCACGGTCTTGTCTTCCTCGAAATGCAAGCCGTAGAGACGACCATAAAGGCCGAAGATGCCCTCGCGCACGGCATCGAGCGGGAAATAGGGGCGCAAAGCTTCGCTGTCGAAGTCATAGCGCTGCTGCTTCAGTTTCTCGGCCAGGTAGCTAAAGTCCCAGCTGTTGGCAGCCCCCACATCTTCCAAATCCTTCCGGGCGGCCGTAAGCACGGCATCCTTCAGCTCCTGCATGAAGCGGCGCAGACTGGGCAGGCTCTGCACCATGCGGTCCTCCAGCACGTAATCGCAGTAGGTGTCGTAGCCCAGCAGCCGCGCCTGCTCCGAGCGCAGCTCCACAATCCGTCGTATCACCCCGTTATTGTCATGCTCGTTGCCGCGTCCGCCTATCGAACCGTATGCACGGTACATCCGTTCCCTCAAGTCGCTGCGTGCGCTGTAGGTCATAAAAGGCATGTAACTCGGCGCCGCAAGGGTGAAGAGCCACCCCTCCTTTCCCTTCGCCTGCGCCTCTTCGCGGGCGGCGTCGCGCACCGCCTCGGGCAGTCCCTCGAGGTCGGCCTCGTCGGTCAGGTGCAGCGTCCAGTCGTTGAGGTCGGCCAGGGCATTTTGCGAGAAGCGAAGCTGCAGCTCGCTCAGTTCCTCGGCATTGCGTTTGTACCGCTCGCGGTCCTCGCCCTCCAGGGCCACGCCGTGACGCACAAAGCTCTTCAGCGTGTTGTCGAGCAGGGTACGCTGCTCTGCATCAAGCATCAACCGTTTGGCGCCACCTTGGCGGCCGTCCTGCGCGACCTCATCACACACAGCACGTTTCACGCTCAGCACCCTCTCATAGAGGCGACGGTCGGTGGCCACCTTCATGCTGAAACGGGTGATCTCGGGCTCAAGCCGCATCACCGCCGCCTGCAGCGCATCGTCGGTGCAGCACTCGTTGAGGTTGGTCATCACGGCGCTGACACGGCACAGCCGGCGGTCGGCGCATTCCAAAGCCTCCACGGTGTTCTCGAACGTGGGCGCGGCAGGGTTGTCGGCGATGGCCTCGACGGCGGCCTCGGCCTCGGCGATGGCGGCCCGCACCGCCGGTTCGAAATCTTCCGTATGTATCTTGTCGAAGGGAGGTAACTCCCAATCCTGTAGCAATATATTCATCTGTTTTCTTAACGCGACGGCATCCGGATTTATTGTGTCCGCCTCCGCATATTTCTCAATAGCCTTACTCCCAGCATCCTGTCCAACATTTTAACCATCGTTCAACCATATTTCGACCATCGTTTAACCATTTTAAATGGTAGAAGTATGGTTAAAATATGGTCGAAATATGGTTGAACTACTGGAGGGGATGCGAAGCGAAGGGGGAGCGGAAGGCAACTTTTTTTTGCCATGTGAATTTTATTTACTATTTTTGCCACCGGTTTGGTCGCCCGACGAGGGTGCCAAGAGGGAAGCCGGTGCGAGTCCGGCGCAGTCCCGCTGCTGTAAGCTCACAAGCTGAAGCCCAACGAAATACGTCACTGTGTGTCGCCATAGGCGCATGGGAAGACGGGGCCGAGACGAGCAAGCCAGAAGACCTGCCAAACCGATGAAATCGGTACCGCTTTCGAGGAAAAAGCACTCCGGTGACAGACGGCCTGGCCGCCCTTTTGCCCCCGCCACGCGGATTTCCCCCGTTTCCGATACCGATATTGAGATTGGAAGTATTAACAAACTAAAACAATATCAATATGGTAAAAAAAGTACTTACGTTAGCCTTAGGCCTGATGATGTCTTTTGGCGTCATGGCCCAGTATTCGAACCCTGTGGTTCCTCAGAGTGACATCCAGTTCTGGACAGGTACGGGTAGCAATCGTGCCGTCATTGCCGTCACCTGGAATGACGCTACTGCCGGTAATATCGGTATTGCATGGGGTGTGCAGTGGAATGGTGACAATGTCTCGGTTGCCGATTTGATGGATACCATCGCCACCTACGACGCCAACTTCATCATTACGCATGGCAACACTACTTACACACTCATCAACAACCTGACCTATATAAACACTGAGATGGGTCTGTATCTGGTCGGTCCCGAAGGTTGGTGGTGGTACAATTGGTCGGCTGCCGACGGCTCCAACAAGCAATCTATGGGTGCAGCTGCCGACATCATGGTTAGCGGCGATTTCGTCGACTGGTTGCCGATGGATGAGTATACCTACGAGTCGTATCCTGCCGACACTATGATTATGGCTCCTGATCCCAATGCTCCTGTTGATCCGCAGCCCGAGGATGCTACCATCGCCGTCAGCGACATCCTCTATTGGGTTGGCACGGGTTCCAATGAGGTTGTCCTCGCTGTCAACTGGGCTGACACCGCCCTCGCTTGGGGCTACCGCTTTGCTACTGAAAGTGTTAGCGTGGAGGCTGCCATGAATGACATTGCCGCCGCCGACCCGCGCTTCAGCTTTGTTGCTGACAATGGCTGGCTCACGGACATCTATTTTGTAGAGAATGGTGACACTTTGAGCGCACTCAATCCCGGCTGGTGGATGAGCACCTACAACGGCAACAGCAACGCTTCTGTTGGTATGGCCACTGAACTTTCCAATAACGACTTCTTCAAATGGGGCGACTATGCCGCTGGTATCACCATCGACACCGTGACCTATGCCATGGTATTCCCCATGACTGTTTATCCTGTCAGCGCTCCTCAGACCCAGGGTATCGCCAATGTTGACAATGTCAATATCAGTGTCTATCCCAATCCCGTTGCCAGAATGGTAACCATCAGTGGCATTGAAGGTAGCAGCAACACCGCTGTCCTCTACGACATGCGTGGCAGCCTTGTCGCCACCTTCATGGTTAACGGTGCCGAGACCCGTCTGGACCTCAGCCACCTGACCAGTGGTGTCTACATGCTCCGAGTGGCCGACAGCGTGGTAAAAATTGTCAAAGAATGAAACGTAATGTCTTTTTCATGGTAGCACTGTCCCTGGGCCTCTTTTCGAGTGTCCAGGGGCAGGGCTCTTTTTGTGGTGCCGTGGGCACTTCTGGCTGCAATGCCGTCCATTGCGACAGCAGCGCCATCATCGGATGGGCCACGGGCTGCAGCGTCGAGCGCGGTCCCGTTGATATCGTCGACCCCGACGGTCCCCATGTGTTTTTTGGTGAAGAAGAGTACGGCATTGGTCCTGCAGGCACCTCCACCACCGTGGCGGTCAGCCTCGGCGACGGCGGCACCGCCACACTTACCTTCGGAGCCCCCATTCACAATGTGCTGGGTCCCGACTTTGCGGTCTATGAGAATTCTTTCAACGACAACTTCCTTGAGCTGGCTTTTGTCGAGGTGAGCTCCGACGGCGAGCGTTTCGTGCGCTTCCCCGCCACCTCGCTCACGCAGACCACCACTCAGGTGGGCTCCAGCGGCTCCCTCGACCCTACCAACCTCAACAATCTCGCCGGCAAGTTCCGCGTGGGCTATGGCACCCCCTTCGACCTTGAGGAACTGCGCGACAGCACTGGCCTCGACATCGACAACATCACCCATGTGCGCCTCGTCGACGTCGTCGGCACCATCGACCCACAGTACGCTACCTATGATGCCTTCGGCCATATCGTCAACGACCCCTATCCCACCAACGAGTATGCCACGTATGGCAGCGGCGGCTTCGACCTCACGGGTGTTGCTGTGCTAACCTCCCTCCAGGGTATCGACGATGCTGAGGTTTCGTCACTCGGCGCACAGTTGGTCATCTATCCCAATCCTACCGCCGACTATCTCTTCGTCACACTTCTTCGTCCCTCCAAGGCAGTCTTGATAGATGCCAAGGGTCGCACAGTGTCTTGCTATAGCTTGTGCCAGGGTCGCAACACCCTCGACCTCACCGCCCTCCGTGCAGGTGTTTATATGCTCCGCTGTGAAGGTCTGGCGAGCAAAGTGGTTAAGAAATAGCCTACACTGATTTTTATACTTTTTTAACACGCCCGCGCACAATAGAAACAGTGTCCGGTGCGTTAACCTTTTGTCGTTTCGACGGCAGACTCATGATTTGATAAACAAAATAAATAATAGATCAAGATGAAGAAAATCTTTTTGGCAGCAAGCCTGATGGCCACCACCTTTTCCTTTGTGGCCTGTGGTAACGATAGCGATAGCACGGTCGATTCTTTGAAGAAGGCGAATGCCGCGCTGGTGACCGAACGTAACAACGTCGTGGCTGAGCGCGACAGCGTCTATGCTATGCTCAACGCAGTCGACAGCACCTTCGATGAGCTCGAGTCCGAGTATGCGGCAGCCATGCAGGAGATGAACAGCAAGAACCCCGAAGTCAAGCAGCGCAAACTCTCCGACCGCATAGCGGCTCTTCAGGAGACGTTGGCTTCCAACAAGGAGAAGATCAAACAGCTCAACGGACGTATCAATAACCTCAGCAGCAAGAACAAAGACCTCCAGGCCTACATCGTCCGCCTTGAGGAACGCAGCGCCGCACAAGAGGCTCAGATAGTCGAACTCACCAGTCAACTTGAGCACATGGCCGGCGAGCTCGAGGAGAGCAAGAAGGTGGTCAAAGGTCTCAATAAGAATGTCGACGACCTCACCGCCTCCAACCAGGAGAAAGACCAGCTCATTGCCAAGCAGATCTCCGATGCCAACCGTGCATGGTTCGTCGTGGGTACCTACGACGACCTCAAGGATGCAGGCATCGTGAGCAAGAGCGGCGGATTCATAGGCATCGGCCGCAAGCAGGGCACCGTGGCCAACATGAACACCGAAAAGTTCACTGAAATCGACCGCACCAAAGTCACCACCATCACCATCAACCTCAAGAAACCTATCCTCGTCACACAGCATCCCGAAGGCAGCTATGAGTTCGTGCCCAGCGAGGAGAACAAGAAAGTCACTGCTTACCTCCGTATTCTCAATCCCAAACTGTTCTGGCAGTATACAGATTATTTGGTGATTTCCACCAAGTAGTCACACATAGATGGACTTCAAACTTAAATCCGACTTTGCACCTACCGGCGACCAGCCCGAGGCCATCCGCCAGCTGGTCGACGGTGTGCGTAGTGGACAGCGGGCGCAGGTGTTGCAGGGTGTCACGGGTAGTGGAAAAACTTTCACCGTGGCAAATGTCATACAGCAGCTCCAGCGACCTACCTTGGTGCTGAGTCATAACAAGACCCTTGCGGCACAGCTCTACGGTGAGTTCCGTCAGTTCTTCCCGGACAACGCCGTCGAATACTTTGTTTCCTACTACGACTACTACCAGCCCGAGGCCTATATCGCCGCTACCAATACCTATATTGAGAAGGACCTCGCCATCAACGACGAGCTTGACAAGCTGCGCCTACGCGCCTCCAGTGCTCTCCTTAGCGGCCGCCGCGACGTCATCGTGGTCTCCTCTGTCAGCTGCATTTATGGCATCGGTAACCCTGACGAATTCAAGAAAGGTACCGTGGAGATTCGTGTCGGCGACCGCCTCCAGCGTGATACCCTCCTTATGAGACTCCTCGACGCACAGTATGTGCGCAACGAGATAGAGTTCACCAACGGCCGCTTTCGTGTCAAAGGCGACACCGTCGACATCTTCCCCTCCTTCGCCGACTTCTGCTATCGTGTCTCCTTTTGGGATGATGAAGTGGAGTCTCTCGAGAGTTTCGACCCCGTCAGCGGCCAGCGCCTCGAACGTTTCGACGAGGTTGTTATCTACCCCGCTTCCAACTTCCTTACCTCCAAAGATCACCTGCCGGAGATCATCCTACAGATACAGCGCGACATGTTTGAACGTCGCGACTATCTTATCTCCATCGACAAGCATCTCGAGGCCAAAAGGCTCGAAGAACGTGTCAACTATGACCTCGAGATGATCCAGGAACTGGGCTATTGCTCTGGCATCGAGAACTACAGCCGCTACTTCGACGGCCGCTCCCCCGGCAGTCGTCCTTTCTGCCTCATTGACTACTTCCCTGACGACTTCCTCCTCGTTGTCGACGAGAGTCATGTCACCGTGCCCCAGATCGGTGCCATGTACGGCGGCGACCGCAGTCGCAAAACATCGCTGGTGGAGTACGGATTCCGCCTCCCTTCGGCTCTCGACAACCGCCCGTTGACTTACGACGAATTCTACCGTCTCACAGGACAAACCATCTATATCTCCGCCACCCCGGCCGAATACGAGCTCGCCGAGGCCGAAGGAGTGGTGGTGGAACAGGTCATACGTCCCACAGGACTTCTAGACCCCGTTGTCGAGGTGCGCCCCGCCGTCAGCCAGGTCGACGACTTGCTGGACGAGATAGAGAATACTGTCGACAAAGGCGAGCGCGTCCTCGTTACCACCCTCACCAAACGCATGGCCGAGGAGTTGACATCCTATCTCATCAACTTAGGAATCAGGAGTAAATATATTCACTCCGATGTCGACACCCTTGAGCGTGTAGAGATTATGCGCGACCTCCGCATGGGGGTCTTCGATGTGTTGGTGGGTGTCAACCTTTTGCGTGAGGGGCTCGACCTCCCCGAAGTGTCACTCGTGGCTATCCTCGATGCCGACAAGGAAGGCTTCCTCCGTTCTGACCGTGCCCTCATCCAAACCATCGGTCGTGCCGCCCGCAACGTGCACAGCAAGGCCATCCTCTATGGGGACACCATCACGGGCTCTATGCAACGCGCTATAGACCTTACCAACCGTCACCGCGACAAGCAGATAAAATACAACATGGAACACGGCATCGTGCCACGCCAGATAGTGAAGAGCACCGACGCCATCATCGGCACCACCAGCGTTATCGAACGTGCTGCCGAGATGTCGGACAAACCAAAGGTCGACTGGCCCGAGCTCTCCCATGCCGCCGAGCCTCGCGCCCCTTACGGCAACGACGCTCCCCAGCCGCCGAGCCCCGCCCCCAATCAGGCCTTCCTTTCCATGACCAAGGAGCAACTGCGTAAGGAGATCCGTGACCGTCAGCGCAAGATGCAGCTCGCCGCCAAAGAACTCGATTTCCTCGCCGCCGCCAAGTTCCGCGACGAGATAAAAGAACTCCAGACGCTCCTCGATACCGCCAGATAATTCTCCGCCATGAAGCAGATACAGATAGACCTCACCCCCGAGGAGTATGCCTCCCCCTCCGCCGTCCGCCACGCCGTGGCGAAGGCCTTGGGTGTACGCGAAGAGGGGATGGAGCCTTTCCGTATCACCCGTCGCAGCATCGACTGCCGCCGCAAAAAAGTGCTCTATCATTGTATTGTCGAGGTGGGTCTGAATCCTCCGATTATTCCGAATCCTCCGATTATTCCGAATCCTAACGTTCCCAGAATCCTCATCGTCGGCGCCGGTCCTGCGGGCCTCTTCGCCGCCCTGCGGGCGCTGCAGCTGGGCATCAGGCCCGTCATCGTCGAGCGTGGCAAACCCGTGGAGGAACGCAAGAAAGACATCGTGACGATGGTGCGCACCAAGGGGGTGAACCCCGACAGCAACTGGTGTTTCGGCGAGGGGGGCGCAGGGACTTACAGCGACGGAAAACTCTATACTCGCTCTACCAAACGTGGCGATGTGTCGCAGGTGTTGCGCCTCTTCGTGGAGCACGGCGCCGACTCCGACATCATGGTCGACGTCCATGCCCATATAGGCACCGACCGCCTGCCGGCCATCATCGCCAGCATGCGCAAGACCATCGTCGAGCATGGTGGCGAATATCATTTCAACACCCGTGTTACCGACTTCATCGTCAAGGACGGTCGTGTGCGCGGTGTGATGACCGCCGCCGGCGAAGAAATTCCAGCCGACGCCGTCATCTTGGCTACCGGCCACTCGGCACGCGACATCTATGAACTCTTCGACCGTCATGGGTGGTTCCTCGAGGCCAAGCCCTTCGCCCTGGGGGTAAGGGTGGAACATCCGCAGGAACTCATCAACGAGATACAATATCACGGTAAGGGATACTCCCCCCTGCTGCCCCCGGCCACTTACAGCCTTGTCACCCAGGTGGGAGGGCATGGCGTCTTCTCCTTCTGCATGTGTCCCGGCGGCGTCATCGTGCCTGCCGCCACGGCGGGGGGACAGCAGGTCGTCAACGGCATGAGCAACGCCGCCCGCAACAGCGGCTTTGCCAACAGTGGCATTGCCGTCACCGTGGGGTTGGAAGACATAGGTGGTGAGGGATGGCATGCACTGATGGACTTCCAGCGCTCCGTAGAGACCCATGCCTTCGAAGCTGCTGGCGGCTGCATCGACGCGCCCTCGCAGCGTCTGGTGGATTTCCTCCGCCGCAAGCCCTCGTCGCGCCTCAACCGCAGCAACTACATGGGCCACTGCGTCAGCGCCCCGCTGCACGAGGTGCTGCCGCCCTTCGTCGTCGACTGTTTGATACAAGGATTTAAGGATTTCGACCGCAAGATGCGCGGATTCATCACCGAGGAGGCCTCGCTCTTAGCCGTCGAGAGCCGCACGTCGTCGCCTGTGCGCATCCCCCGCGACAAGGTTACCCTCCAGCATCCCCAGCTCGCCGGCCTCTACCCCTGTGGCGAAGGCGCCGGCTACGCCGGCGGCATCGTCAGCTCCGCCCTCGACGGCATCCGCTGTGTCGAGGCTTTTGCCCTCTAGGTTGATATACACGCTCTCCGACGTCCTCCCTGCGTTGTCCTGCACAAAGCCGTAGAGGTGCACCTCCATTTCCTCCCAGTGCTCGGGCAGCACCACCATAATGCGCTTCATCCGCCTGTATACCGGCAGTGACAGCACCGCCTCTTCGCGCTCCGCACAGATGGCCGCCACATACACCTTGTCGTTGCCGTTGCAGTTCCGGTGCTCGGGGTTCTTCTCGAACTCAATCACCAGCTCGTCGTTCGCCCCGCGCTCCACGCGTGTGAACGCCACTGGCGCCACGGGGCCCTCGCTCAGGCGCAGGTGCTCATAATCCACCGCCAGCGACTCGCCATCCCACGCCAGACAATGTTTGTTGACCATCAGGAAGTAGTTGCACTCGGTCTTGTGCACCTTCAGCGCCGACCGCTGGAAGCCCATGCGCAAGATGTCCTTCAGCCGCCCGGCGAAAGCCACCGAAGCTTTGAAGAGCGCCCGTTGCTCCAGCTGCTTCTCCGTCTTCGCATCGTGGAACTCCCGCGGCTTGGCCCTCACGCACCACTGCCCGCGCCACATATACCCCACGGCATTGCCCACTTTCCCTTGGAATCCACCATTGATACCAGATGTCTGCTTACCCATAATTTTTAATATTTTATCTATGATAACGTAACTAAATTCTATTTATTGTCTACTAAAATAAATTTTTATAAAAAGTACATAAGAAGTATAGTAGAAGATGATAAGAAGATAATTTTATAAATTAGAAGGTTAGATGACCATTTTTTTGCTGTTTTCGGAGAAGAAAAAGAAAAATGCCAGCCAAAAAACTCGATGAGGTTGGCCGGCATTGAGGGGGTTCAAAAGAAGACTCTGACTAGTGTCCGCTGCCACCGCACTTGCTGCATCTGCCGGTGCCGCCGCATTGCTGACACTTGCCTGTTCCGTTACAGGAGGAGCAGCGTATCTGCTGGGTTATATCATAGGGATTCTGAACATAGCCTTTCCCATAGCATTTGCTACATTGTCCAGAACCGCCGCAGTGCAGCCGCATATAGTCAGTCGTTCCGCCATATCCATGGCATCTTCCGTCGCCGGAACACCGGTTGCATTTTGTTGCCTGGCTATTGTTGTTGCTAGTATTGTAGTTATTACCGCTGTTATAGTTGTTGTTTGCAGGAGCGGCGGGCTGATCCCACATGTTGTATTCGATGTTGTTGGACCCTTTTGTAAAGCTGAATAACAAACTATGGCTGAAGAACATATTGGTCGGGTCATTAACGTACATGTTGTATCTCCCGTCGGTGTACTTTTCCAGTGAGTTGTAAGTTGACGAGTTGGATGGCTCGACATAGATAAGTGTCCCGTAGGAACCTTGTTGTCGATAATAAAAAACATGCTGGTTGCCGAATTCTTTGCTGCCGACCTTATAAAAGCGGATGACTACGCCGTTAGAATACAGCTGTATCTGGCAATTGCCTTCCCCGCTGACATTCCCCAGAATGTAGGATTTGTAGTGGTAGTCGGCAGTGGATTGCAGGGTTCCCAAATCTTGCGACAGGGCAATGGAGAACGGAAGGATGAGCAGCATTGCGGATAGTAATTTTTTCATAATGGATTGTTTGCCGGTTATAGACCATCGGCGCGTCGGTTCTTTTTGGTGGGTGTTTAATGTGTGTTGACGGTGCAAAGGTACGCATAGTTTTTGGACTATGCAAATTTTTTTTCTTTAATTTACATAATTAGTGTGATTTGCCGATGGGGAAAGGACTATCGTCCGGTTAGCCTTCGAAGGTGAAGGAGAGCATGAAGGTGCGGGAGGAGAGGTTGTTGAAGGAGCGGATGTAGATGTCGGGGTCTTCGACCTTGAGGTCGAGGAGGCCGAGGTTCATCTTGAACTCAATGGCGAATTTCACGTAGCGCAGGAAGACGTCAAAGCCTACGCCCATGGAGTAGCGGAAGTCGTGAGGTTCCAAGCGGATGATGCTCTGGTCGGTGCGGTTGCGGTTCTTGCGCAGTGAAGCGAAGTCGAAGCCGTAGCTGATGCCGGCGGTGAGGTAAGGGCGGAAGTTGCCCCAGCGTTTGGCGCGGAATTTGAGTTCCAACGGGATGTCGCCGTAGACGGATTCGACGTTGCGCCAGCGTTCGGCCAGGGGGTGGGTGTCGAGGTAGCCTTGTTCCCAGGAGTAGGATACCTGGCGGGTGATGAGCGTGACGCCGGGGAGGAGGCGCAGGTTGAACCAGTCGCTGAGGCGCAGGTCGCCGATGACGGCGATGTGGAAGCCTGCGGCATAGTAGGAGGTGACGCCCTGGAGGGATTGCCGGAGGACGGGATCCTCGTCGAAGTCGAGGTCGAACATCGACTGCGTGTAGCCCACCTGGATGCCGTAGTGGAGGAGGCGGGAGTCGAACTTGCCTAAGTTGCCTACCTGGGCCTGTGCGAAATTGAAAATTGAAAATTGAAAATTGAAAAGGCTGGCGCATATAACTATACGCCAGAAATGTTTGTTCACGAATGATGTTTCAATTTTCTTCACTAAATATTTTTGTCCTCAAGGAGTTCAGTCCCCCCTACGGGGTGCAATTTTCAATTTTTAGTTTTCTGTGATTTCTCCACGAAGGGATTGGCTGAGGCGCATCTTGACGTGCTCTTTGTCATCGGGATATTCTCCGAGGAGGCACATCATTTTGGCTATGGCGGCCTCGATGGTGATGTCGCCGGCGCCGATGACGCCTATGCGGTCCATGTCGCAGCTGGCGGCATACTGGCGCATCTTGACGGATCCTGCTTTGCGCTGTGTGACGTTGAGGATGATGATGCCACGCTGGATGGCGTCGTCGAGGGCGGAGATGAACCAGTCGTCTGTTGGGGCGTTGCCGGAGCCGTAGGTCTCGATGACGACGCCTTGGAGACCTGAGGTGTGGAGGACGGCATTGACCACTTCGGGACCGATGCCGGGGAAGAGCTTGAGGATGGCTACGCGGGTGTCGAAGCGTTTGCGTACCTGGAGGGGTACGGTGGGCATGGGGAGGAAGAGGTGCTCCTTGAAGGAGATGTTTATGCCGGCCTTGGCCAGCGAAGGATAGTTGTAGCTTTCGAAGGCGTCGAAGTTTTCGGCGTTGATCTTGGTGCTGCGGTTGCCGCGGTAGAGATGACTCTCGAAGAAGATGCAGACTTCGGGGATGGTGCAGAGGCGTGTGGAGGCTATCTCGAGGGCGCAGATGATGTTCTCGCGGCCGTCGGAGCGCAGCATGCCGAGGGGCAGCTGGCTGCCGGTGAAGATGATAGGCTTGGCGAGGTTCTTGAACATGAAACTCAGAGCCGAAGCGGTGTAGGCCATGGTGTCGGTGCCGTGGAGGACGACGAAGCCGTCGTAGCGGTCGTATTCACGCTCGATGATGTTGGCGATGTCGACCCACAGGGAGGGGGTCATGCAACTGGAGTCGATGATGCTGTCGAGGGTGACGGAATCGATGCCATACTGGCAGTGCTTGAGTTGCGGGACGGCGTCATAGATGCGGTCGAGGGCGAAGGGGTGGAGCGACCCGTTCTCGTCCTGCACCATGCCGATGGTGCCGCCGGTGTATACTATCAGGACTTTGTTCTGTTTCATGCAGGGGTAACGCAACAAAAAGGTTTTTATTGCGGAGAAGATGAAAAAAGAAGCCTTTGTGGGGCTTCTTGTGTTGTCCTACCAGGACAACAAAACATAATTAATAATCAGTCATTTAAAATCAAAAAACCTTGTTTTTGGTCACATTTTAGTCACACAACCTCATTTTTTGCTATTTTTAACAATAATTTAACATTCTGCAAACGTATCTCGCCACCTCTTTTTGTGGTTTTCCGTGTTTGATTTCGCAAAAATCAACGTTTACAATCTGTTAAGATGCCAAAAAATCAAATTATGCTCTAATTGTCAATAATATAGCCAACAAAATTGCCATCCCAATTGGTCACGCTGCACCCCGAAGAGCGCGCCCAGGGGACAATCCGCACGCCCTGGGGCAATCTGCATCGGCCTCGGACTTCATGGCTCGCGCCCTGGGGGCAATCCGTTTCGGCCAACCCAATTGGTCACGCTGCACCCCGACAATCAAAAAAGGCCACACAAATTTGCATGGCCTTTCCCGTCAATCAAAAATCAAAATCAGTTCCTTCGATTAGTTTTAGAGTGTTCTCCTTTTTCGGATTCTTTAATAGGGGTTCAACGTTACCGACATCTTCGGATTCTACATAAGTAAAATCCTCTTCGTCAGTATAAACTGGTTTCCCGTACTTTGAATTTAGAAAAACACTTTGCAGGCAGTAAATCCGTTTACCCTTGTACTCGCCTCGCCCCCACACAACAAATCCTGCCCGTATCAAAGCACCTATAACAATATGTGGCCTTGTTTCCTTCAACTCTTCCTCAAAGTACTTGTAAACATCGGTTTTTCTATACTTACCAAACCCCACCCCCTTTGTTACAATCTGCCAATACATTATCAGCAAATATGTGATAAAAGCGCGTAGCCACCCAACGTGGTCTTTATTGCTTTTATTGTCGCAGAATAATCTTTGCACCTTCCGCAACATATCCAAATCAAAGGAGAGTTTAACGGATTTCTTTTCTTTCGATTCTTTGTTCATACTCAAGTCCTTTTTAATACACATCAAATCTTGTCACAAAAGGCCGTGGTGCAAAACAAATACCTTCTGCCGTTTCAATAATCTCTTCTTCTTTTATTTTCTTCTGCAATTCTTTGTCTGTTTCTATTTCAAAGCAATGATATGGAAAATCTAAAGTTATACACTTCGGGCATTTTATTATAGCCTCTTGTTTTTTTAGACATTCAATTGCATTAAAAACTTCATCCGTACTAACACCCAGCACTTGCGCATAAGTAGTTATCATTTCTTCAATAGAGGCATAACCGAAACCTTTATCGCCCCAACCACCTCCTATATCATGCAAAATCCAATCATGCAAAATAACAAGCCATACAATAAAATCAAACAATCTACTCTTCAACTTCTCCAACTTCAACTTCCTTAATACCTCCAAAACCTCAAACAACAAGGAAACCCCTTTTATATCCCTTCTCTCTATCCTTTTACGGCTTTTATAATAATCCATTAATCTCTCATCACCATCTCTATCAGCAAACTCTCCATTATGCTCTAAGGCCATAAATAATATCGCCTCTTCTTGAGCGTCAGTCAGATCATTCCCCTTCAACCCAAGTCGCTCAACAATTCGGGCAAATATTGCCTTCTGTTTCGGGGTCAATCCGGCCTTAATCTTGTTTGTGTCGATTTCTATCTTGCGCAGCAAACGCTTTTTATTCGTTACAAGGTTTTCTGCTATAATATCAATATAAGTTTTCATTGCTTATTCTCGTTTATATAGTTAATAATATCAGCAGCCATATACTTATATGCACCACCAATTTTTACGCAGGGGACAATTTGCAACTTGCGCCACCTATAAAGTGTCGGGTCACTTATCCCCAAAACTTGCTTTACCTGCCCCGTGGTCAAAAACATTTCGGGATTATTCCTCAAATCGGTCAATGTTACTTTTTTTATAATCTTCATTATAATCTGTTTTTACGCCCCAGCGCATCCGAAAATGCAGCCGTTGCAATCCGACAATAGCAACCCCTTTCGGGGTTACACCTTTTGCCCCAATTACATTGAGGCCGTTACTAAAACATTGATTGATTTGGCAGTTACCCTCGCTGCCATTGTGTAACGGGACTACCCTAATCCCATTGGAATTATAAAACTTCAATCCTACCCTCGGATATCCGTTTTTGCACTTCTTCAAGCCAAATACTTCCCTTTTCTTCGGCTTATTTCAGTGCTTTGTAAATAGTTAAACTATTCAAAACCTTACATTTGCACTAAAAAACAAGGTTTATTCATTCTCTATTTACCGCTACAAAAGTAGGTATAATTTTTCATATTCAATAAAAAAAATATTAACAACTGGTTGAAAAGTAGTAAGTTAAGAAGTAAGTTTCTTGTCCATGCGTCTGTATTTATTTGATTGTCAATAATTAATACAATAGTACACTACAAACTTTGCATCCCAACCTTTTGACTATCTGCCTTTTGATACTATGGCCAATCATCAATGGCAACCGCAGCGCGCCACCGCCACCGCAGCACCACCGCGCACAAAAAATTCAAATTCTTCTGTCTGCCGACATCCATAAGTGGTATTTTCTACCAATAAAAAACGCCATATAAACAACATTTCAAAAGTGTGCCGTGCCGTTGGCTTAAATAATAAATATAATTATTCTTTTTTCTTTCTTCTTCTTCGTGAGTGTCTACTGACACTCACAAAAGAAGAAAAAATAACACTATTTATATATATTATTATTACTTCTGCACACTTTATACAGAAAATATGTAAAGATACTTTATACAATTCCAACCTTTCTACCGCATCCCGAAACTCAAAATAAAATTTCTGCAATCCTACCTCAAATATCGCCCCATCGCAAAAGGTTAAGGGGGGGGTATACCCCGAAGAGCGCGCCCAGGGGACAATCCGCACGCCCTGGGCAATCTGCATCGGCCTCGGACTTCATGGCTCGCGCCCTGGGGGCAATCCGTTTCGGCCAACCCAATTGGTCACGCTGCACCCCGAAGAGCGCGCCCTGGGGGCAATCTGTTTCGGCCAACCCAATTGGTCACGCAATCCCAAAAAGCACGCACCAAATTTAACCATCAATCGGTGCAATTTCTTCTCGGTGCAAAATAAATCATATAACACCACATTGCACCAATACAAAAAGGGTGCAAATTATTACTTTGAATTAATTTGCACCCCTTGTTAATTGCACTTGCAATCTGTCAACTCTTATTCTCCCCTAAAACGGCATTATATATCTGCCCTCTCAACTTTCCAATAAAAATATTTGCCGTTAATGCATCATCTAACAACTTCTTATCCTCTTCTCCATTGGCCACCGCACACACTATCGCATTTAGCATATTATCAAAAGTGTGTACCAATCTAATAGCCTCTTCAACGGAATAAGTTACTGTGACATCTTGCAGCGCAACCGCGCCATGATTGATTGTTGTTTCCATAATCTAACAAGTTTTAAGTGTTTATAATCTGTTAATTGCATTTCGCATCAAACTCAAATCTACATTGTGGTATCTCGCAAACGCAGCACTCCCCTCCACATGGCCACTCATAGCACAAATAATAGAACTATCCACGCCCTCATTAAACATTGTTCCGCAAAACGTTTTCCGCGCCATGTGGCTCGAGGCAACATCACAAATTCTAACTTGTTTCGGGATTTGTGTAACTGCATCCAATATTGTAATATTTCTTGTTATTCCCACCGCCTCAAATACGCGCTTTATCTCGTTGTTATATTTCTGAGCCGACACAAACGGCAATAACCGCGCGCCATCCCTATTGATATATTTCTTCACTATTGCCAATGCATCATCATGCAACGGCACATTGATCGTTCTTGCACTCGTTTTCGTTGTTTTCTCGGCAATATAGTGCAAATATACGCCATCATTGCTTTCGTTAACGTTTCCTTTTGTCAGTTTTAGCAAATCTCCAACCCTGCAGCCGACCAAACATTGGAAAACAAAAATATCTCGTTTTTCCTCAAGCAATCTCGCAAATCCTTCTATCTGCTTTGCACTCGGCATAACCTTTATTTCGCCCTTTTTCACTCTCTCTTTGAGGCTCTTTTTAATATATTCCTCAAACACACTAAAATCTGCCCTTGTTATGGACGTTAATTCATTCTGTGCCAAAAATACGGGGTCTGCATATACCGCTTTTGGCAACTCAAATTGAGCAAACGGGGATTTATCAATAATCCCGTTTCGCACACAATAGTTAAAAACGGCCTTAACCACTTTAAGGTCTGTATTTGCCGTGTTTTTGCCAACCCCTGCACTATTATCGTTTCTGTGGTTTCTTCTTTTGTCGCTTTCTAACTCGCTCAACAAAAACTTCTCAAAATCGGTTAACATTTCGGGGGTGCAATTGCCAATGGTTATTGCCCTTTTACGGCTCACTTCGTATTTATCCAACTTGTTTATTACATTCTGTACTCGTTTCATACGCCCATCGGATAGGTCACGGGTACTATACACAACCTTTGTAGCCTCTTGTAAACGTGTATATTGGCTAATGGTTTCTGTGGTCACATCATCATTATTTTGCTCGCCCTGCCTGCCATGTATCAACTCTTTGAGGCTCATGGCTGACAATTCGCCCCCCTTACTATACTTCATTTCGTTTACCGCATCCTCAATCCTTCTTCTCAAATCGGCCAACAATCTATCCTTCTCGCGCAATTCCGCACACAATTGCCGTTGTTCCGCGCTTGCAAGTTTAAATCTCGGCTCGATAACGCATTGTTTTTCCTTATCCCAATACTTCGGGTTTATCATTATCCCCGTTCCAGAGTGTTGACTGGTTAGCCGTGTGTGGATGGTCACTCGGATTTCAGTAAACTCAACATTCTTTTTTGTCGAAAGTGAAAATTTAACGCTCATATTGATATTGTTTTTTGGGTTTCACGGCTGCAAATATAAGGAAACATTTTCAATTTTTGGTCACATTTTGGTCACGTTGGTGACTAAAAACGGAAAAATTGAATAAATTTGATTAGAGAAATATGATAAAGCAAAACCCCCGAAACTCGTTATTTTTGTTGAGTTTCGGGGGTTTCCCTTTGTGTTTTTGCTATTTAGCAATTTCACCATTTTGTTGTCCTACCAGGATTCGAACCTAGACAAGCAGAACCAAAATCTGATGTGCTACCATTACACCATAGGACAATCCGTGTTCTCTCAAAACAAAATGCAAAATTACGATTTTTTCGCGATGTGGCAAAATTTATTTTACATCTCGCTGAGAATGAATGTATATTCTTGCTACTTCTGTGTGGAATAAGCAATGCGGTAGATGGCTATGTAGGCCATTTGCAGTGCCGAAGAACCTATTTTGATGTATTGTGGCCAGTCTTCGTTGCGCCACGCCTTCTTCTTTTTCTCGGGGGTGGGTTCGACAAAGACGATGTCGTTCTGCTGCAGGTAGTAGTAGGGCGAGTTGAATATTTCCTTGCGGGTCAGGTCGAGGGTGTCGACGGTTTGGTTGTTCTGCCCCGAGCGGACGACTACCACGTTGGTGCGGAGACCGTCGATGGTGACATCGCCAGCCTGGGCCAGAGCCTCGAAGATGGTGAGTCGGCTGCCGGTGGCGTGAATCAGGCGCGGAGTTTTCACCTCGCCGATGACGGTGACATGGAAGTTGAGCAGGTCGACGGTCACCACGGGGTCGGTGACGTAACCGCCTTCGAAGAGCATGGCTTCAAGCTCGCGTCCCAGTTGTGCACGAGTCTTCCCTGCTACCTCGATGCGCCCCAATATGGGGAATGTGATGTAGCCGCTCTGCGATACGAGGTAGCCGTTGATTTTTCCGCTACTGAGTCGGTTGGTCTCTTCGTTGAAGGGCTTCACCGATTCGGGCGATTGGCTGTGGACGAAGATGTAGAGCAGGTCGTTGGGGTAGACGGTGGCGTCGTAGTTGTTGGTGATAGTCATGGGGGTGTTGTGCGGCGCATCCTCCACATAAAGGTAGCGATGCTTGGTGCCGCATCCCGTGAGCAGCAGCATGAGGATGGGAAGCGACAACAGGCAGGGATGTTTTGTTATCACGTTTTTCATTTTGTTCAATTTTTCTTCTGCCAGGGCAGGTTGATGGTGGGCAGTTCCACCGACTTGAAGGCCGAGAAGAAAGCGTTGGCGGAAGGTTTCTCCTTGCCGTAGATGTCGGCGACGAGGTCTTTGTATTTTTCCATCAGAGGGGCACGGCGCAGTTTGAGGGTGGGGGAGAGGAGCCCGTTGTTGGGGGTCCACTCGTCGGTGACCAGGCGGAACTGCTTGATTTGCTCGTGCGGTGCCAGGCTCTTGTTGAAGCTGTCAAGCACCTTGCGCATCTTGTCGTGGGTCTGAGGCAGGTTGATGAGCTCGGCATTGTCGCGGTAGTGCAGCTTGTACTTCAGGGCCCAGTAGTGCAGTGTGTTGAAGTTGGGACTGATGATGGCTGCCACCTGTTTCTCGTTCTCGCCGATGACCATCACCTGCTCGATGTATTCGCTCTCGCGCAGCATGTTCTCGATGAGCTGCGGTGCCACGTATTTGCCTGCCGAGAGTTTGAAGATGTCCTTCTTTCGGTCGGTGATCTTCAGGTATTTTCCACCCACCAGTTCTCCAATGTCGCCCGTGTGGAACCATCCGTCCTTGTCGATGACTTCGGCGGTGTATTCGGGGTCTTTGTAATAGCCCAGCATGACGTGGGGGCCGCGGGTGAGGATTTCGTTGTCTTCGCCGAACATGACTTCCACGCCGCTCAGGATGGGTCCCACGGTGCCAATCTTCACCATGCCGTGTGCCGGGTCGTTGACGGCGATGACAGGCGACGTCTCGCTGAGGCCGTAACCTTCGTAGATGTTGATGCCGGCGGCGGCGAAGATGCGCACCATCTTGGGTTGGATGGAACTGCCTCCGGTGATGACGATAAGGCGTTTGCCGCCGAATTTCTCACGCCACTTGCTGTATACCAGCTTGTCCAGTATTTTCTGCCCCACCATGTACATAGGCGAGAACTTGCGGAGGCCCGAGTAGTCGTAGTGGCTGCCGTGCTTGAAGGCGCGGTCGTAGATTTTCTTTTTGATGCCCGAAAGGTCCTTGCCGGCGGCGTAGAGTTTGTCGTAGACCATCTCCAGCACACGCGGCACGGCACAGAAGCCGTCACCTTTGATTTCCATCATGTTCTGCTGGATGGTGCCGAGGCTCTCGGCATAGTAGATGCTGATGCCGAGATACTGCCAGTGGTAGTTGAGCGAGCGCTCGTAGATGTGGTTCAGCGGCAGGAACGAGAGCACGCGATGACTCGAGTTGAGCACTTGTACCTGTGCGTGGGCCAGGAAGTTGGAACAGAGGTTGCGATGGCACAGCATGACGCCCTTGGGCAGTCCTGTGGTGCCGCTGGTGTAGATCATGGTCATCCACCGGTCGGGGGTGATTTCGCGCTTGCGACGCTCGATTTCGGGCATCCATTTGTCGCGGTTGGCGATGCCGAGCTTGAGAATTTCCAATGTGCGATGCTCGCCTTCGATGTTGGCCAGGGTGTAGACTTGGGGCTTGCTCTCCAGTTGGTCGAGAGCCGGGCGCAGGCGTCCCAGCAGCACCTTGGTGCTCACAAAGACGGCCGCAGCCTCGCTGTGTTTCAGTATGTGGACGTAGCTTTCGGTGTTGAGTGTGGGATAGATGGGCACGTGTATCATGCCGCTCATGGCCAGCGCCATGTCGATGAAGTTCCATTCAGGGCAGTTGCCGCTCATGGTTATCACGCGGTCGCCTTCCTGCAGACCCATCTCGCAGAGTCCGTAGGCCAGATAATGGGCATATTTATAGTAGTCGTGCGACGAGTATTTCACCCATTCTCCATTCACCTTCCCCGCCAGTATATCGTCTTTCGGATACAGCTCCACCAGGTGGTCCAGCAGGTCGAAAGTGCGTGTAATCTCTACCATTTTGTAATTTTTTATGAAAAATTATTAAAATGTTTTAAAATGCAAAAGTACACATTTTTCCCGACATGGCGAAAAAAAGTTTTTCCATGGCACATAACAACCTATAACCCAAAACCTGATTCCCGGAGGAAGGCGAGGAGGTCGGCACTGACGGCCTCGTTCATGGCGCGGGGATAGCGTTTGGTGGTGAAAATCTCGCAGTAGTTGCGAGTGCCGTTCTCCTTGACCATTTGTTGGTTGAAGGGGTCGTTGTCGCGCACGGCGTGGGTGCTGGCAATTTCCTCGTCGGAGGGATCGTGGTAGACTTCGCTGTGCAGCACGGCGTCGCAGCCCAGACGTTCGCTCAGGCGGCCCTCCTCGGCAGGATGGCCCATGGCCAGCGCGATGACCGGCACCACACCCTTGGGGCATTTCAGCAGCTCGGCAATCTTCTTCGTGTTATAGTTGACAGTGCCCAGATGGCAGAACCCCAGCCCTTTGGACTCGGCGGCGAGGCAGAGGTTCTGAGCGAAGAGCGAGGCGTCGACCAAAGCCGAGACGAACCACAGCAGGTTGCCGTAGGGCTCGTCGCAGCCGTTCACGCGGCAGTAGTGGTGATAGCGGTTCACGTCGACGCATACCGTCAGGAACATCGGTGCCGACGCGCACTGCCCGAAATGCAACTGGCACAGCTCCGTGCGCAGAGGCTCTTTCTCGGTGGCTATCACGCTGTAGAGCTGCATGTTGCCGGTGTTCGAGGCCCGCAAGCCACAGTTAACAATCTCTTCCAAAAGCTTCGGGTCGACCTTCTCCGAAGCGAATTTCCTTATCGACCGATGCTGCAGCATCACGTCTATAGCATTCATTTCCATTGTTCTTTTAATTCAGGTTTGAAATGCAAAAATACGACAATTCTCCCATTCGGCAAAATAAAATGTTAGTAGCCCCTATCCATAATGCAGGTATGAAGGACTTACGAAGACCTTACCAACGCCCTACCAACTCCTACCATGGTAGGAGTTGGTAGGGCGTTGGTTACTGGTTGATAGGTGTTTGGCACTTACTATATAGCAATAGGCGCCCGCGCGAATGCGCGGGCGCCTATTGATGTTGGTTTTCTGTTGTTTAGAGCGAAAGTCCTCCGTCGACGCAGATGACCTGTCCGGTGATGTACTGGGAGAGGTCGGAGGCGAGGTAGAGGGAGGTCTTGGCCACGTCGAGCTCGGTGCCGCCGCGGTGCAGGGGGATGTCGTTCATCCAGCCTTTGCGGACGTCCTCGGGGAGCTGCTGGGTCATGACGGTCTCGATGAATCCGGGGGCGATGGCGTTGCAACGGATGTTGCGCGAACCCAGCTCCTTGGCAAGGCTCTTGGTGAAGCCCAGGATGCCGCTCTTGGAGGCCGAGTAGTTGCACTGGCCGGCATTGCCGTTGACACCCACCACCGACGAGGTGTTGATGATGGAGCCGCTGCGCTGTTTCAACATCATGGGAGCGAAGGCTTTGCAGAAGTTGAAGACGGAACGGAGGTTGACTTCGAGGACGAGGTCCCAGTCTTTGGGCTGCATGCGGAGCAGCAGGTTGTCGCGCGTGATGCCGGCGTTGTTGACGAGGACGTCGAGGCGTCCGAAGGTTTTCTGCACGGTTTCGGCGACCTGGACGGTGGCGTCGTAGTCGGCGGCGTTCGAGGCAATGAACATCGAACGGGGGCTGTGTTTCTGCAGCTCGGCGAGGGTCTCGCGGCTGGCGTCGTTTTCCTGAATGTCGGTGAAGATGACAGTGGCGCCTTCTTCGGCGAAGAGGGTGGCGGTACGTTTTCCGATGCCTCTCGAGCCACCGGTCACGAGGGCGATTTTATCTTTTAACAGTTCCATGTTTCTTTTATTTGTTGGGGTTATCGATCAGAGCAAATGACAGGACACCTTTGACGGCTGTCTTGCCGTTGACTTTGGCCTCGGCTTCGGCATGGAAGATGAGGCTGCGGCGGTCGGTGATGCGGCCGCGGATCTCGATGGTGTCGCCGGGTTTGACGGGCTGGCGGAAGCGTGCCTCCTTGATGCCGCTGTAGAGCGGGATGCGGCCGGCGGCGAGTTCGTCGCGCACGAGGATGCACATTGACTGGCCCATGATTTCGCAGAGGATGACACCCGGCACGATGGGGTTGCCGGGGAAGTGGCCCTGCAGGAAGAATTCGTCGCCGCGCACGTGATAGTGGGCGATGGCGGTGTCGCCTTCCATGGTGACATCGTCCACCAGCAGCATCGGCTCGCGGTGGGGTAGGAAGGTCTTGATTTCGTCTCTGTTAAGAATATCCATAATGTTGATTCTTAATTATTTTGTTATCTTGGTTATTGACGGTTGGACTACTTAATAGCACGCAATGCCACAGTGGCATTTTGTCCGCCGAAGCCAAAGGTGTTGCTAATGGCAATGTCGGCTTGATACTTGCGGGCGGTATTGGGGGTGTAGTCGAGGTCGCATTCGGGGTCGGGTTGGTCGAGGTGGAGTGTCGGGGGGACGATGCCGTTCTTCAATGCCAGTGCGCTGATAATCAGTTCGACGGCACCTGTGGCACCTAGCATGTGGCCATGCATTGATTTGGTGCTGCTGATGACGGCACGGCGGGCGTCTTCTTCACCGAGGGCTTTCTTGATGGCCAGGGTCTCTCCCTTATCGTTGAGGGGTGTGCCAGTGCCGTGGGCGTTGATGTATAGGTTCTCGCC
>JAEEGK010009164.1_pt1 | contig 23189 bp, 18 predicted proteins | sample 8958771 | NCBI WGS metagenome assembly JAEEGK01 (sample SAMN16246547, study PRJNA631951) | gut metagenome | biome: gut microbiome; feature: rumen; material: SC-attached | host: Bos | place: Iran: Karaj | collected 2018-10 | reverse complement strand
AGGGTGATGTTGCCTTCGGCATCCACCTCCACGCCCGGTGCATTCTGCAGGGCGTCGCTGGCGGTACCCGTCTGGATGGAGGCATCCTCCTTGGTGTTGTACATGTTCTTCTCGCCGTCCATCACATAGAGGGGCTTCTCGGCCACAATCTTCACCTCACCGAGGGTGGTACCTCCCTTTAGCGCAATCTCTAGTTTGTCTAGATTTCCTAGTACTTCTAGTTCCTCTAGATACTTCTCGTATCCTACGTAGCTGGCCTGTAGCAGATATTTTCCAGGCTTCACGTCCTTGATAACGAACTTGCCGTCGAAGTCTGTGGCGTTACCGCGCACAAACACCGTATCTGCCACGCGCATCAGACCCACATTCACCAAGGGTAACACCTCGCCTGTCTTAGCGTCGCGCACTGTGCCTTTGACACTCACGCTCTGCGCCTGAAGAGAGGTAAGAACTATGAGGTAAGAACTAAGAAGAATAAAGCAAGCTATCTTTTTCATGATACTGTGATTACTAATTCTGTTTACTTTCATTAATCAGTTCTTCCCATGTGAAACCCAGCATATTCATGCGCTGCACGAAATAGGGCAGCTCGTCATTAATAAACTCCTGCCGATGCATCTTGCGGATGCGGTCGCCCGCCTTGGGCTCGACAAAGTAGCCCACGCCTCGGCGGTTGTAGATTATCTCTGCATTCTGCAGGTAGTCGTAGGTGCGCATCACTGTATTGGGGTTCACGCCCAGTTCGGCAGCCACGTCGCGCACCGACGGCACGCGTTCGTCCACCTGCCATTCTCCAGCCACAATACGCTCGCACAGCGTGTCGGCTATCTGGAGGTATATCGGTTTTTGTTTCTTGAAGTCCATGGTCAATTATTTTTTAACTTTAATGGCAAGTTCTCCACTCACCGAATTGCATTCAATCGCGCAGGCACCGTTGCCGATTACCTTTTTCTTTCCCCTTCTGGCTACGGGCAGCTCACTAAAGAAGTTGGACACCAACCCGTTATATTCCAGCGTGAAGCCGGCATCCTCGGGCACATACAGCACCGTGCTCCCCGATACATTGTTCAATTCTATATCCTCGGGCATTTTGCTGAAGGTGGCCTCCACATTGGTGCTGACGCTATTTACTTCGATGTCTTTAATCTCACATTCGTTTAAGGTAATTTGCCGCGACACACTGTTCATCTCCAAGGTGCTGCAACGCACGCTATCCATTTGGATGCTCCGACCGAGGCCGTTCATCTCCACTTCGTCTAACCGCAATGTACGCGGCACACGCACTAAGAGATTCTTGTCGGGAAGATTCTCCCCTTGCGACTTCATGCCGGGTATGCCAAACCGGATATTCAGCGTTCCGTCTGACTCCAGATAGTAATGCATCGTGGTGGAGTCGGTCAGAGCGTCTTCGGAGGTCTCACTGATGGCCACCTCCGTACCGTCGTAGGCCTCGATGGTGACAGTGCCGCTGACCCAGTCGATGTTCAACTCACTCACGTCAGAAGCGGCAAACGTGGATCCACCCATCACATAATACTTGGCATCCTTGCTGTTGCCCAACGTCACGTCGCCATACTTGTTCATATAGTGTTCCATCAAATTCTCATAATCATTGGTGTTATGAAGCTTGCAGCCGCTCATAGCCATCATGCCTATTAGCGCAACACCAACTGCATATATTGTTCTCTTGTGTGTCATATCTTCTTAATTTTAATTTTTAATTCTTAATTTCTTAGTATTTCATGTGTTTCAGTCTGTAGCTAGCCCACCAGAAGAACACCACGGTCAGCAACATGCCCCATGCTGTCGCTATCCAATAGGCAGTATTGAGGCTTCCCACTGGGTCGGCGGATTCGAGGAACTCCTGCAGCCAGTTGCCGCTCAGCATCATGGCACCCATAATGGGGGTGAAGATGATGTTCAGCACAAAGCTGATAAGCCAAGTCCAGAGGATAGTCTGCAGCACCTTGTGCTTCTTGAAGATAGTAGTAGTGAAGAGGAAGAGGCCCACATAGCTCAGATAAGCTATCAGTCCATATATCACCACCTTGCCAGGGGTGAACACTTTGGTCAGCATCATTACATCTTCATCTGCATTGGGGAACTGTCCCCCTACTAATGCACGGTAGCCATCCAAAAGGTCAGCCAGGTAGTCAGTCTGCCACAGCCACTTCCTATAAGGGCCAAAAGGCAGCAGCGTCAGAAGGTAGTCGAGCACCATACCGCCCAAGAAGCACAGCAGCGGACACACCACGATGGTGAAGAGCAGCATGCTCAAATACTTCTCCAACTTCGAAGCGGGGAGCATAGCGAAATAGATGCCCTCCTTCTGTAAGTTGCAGGTGCGGTACATACGTGAGGGAGAGACTATCGCAGCCAGAAGCACCGACCCGGCGATAAAGCACCAGCGCACTTCGGGCACAATAGCAGGCATTTCCTCAATGCCACTCAACGCCCACCACAGCAGCCATGCCGCTATGGGCAACAGGGTAATAATCAAAAGCGATGTTCCGGCATTCTGCCAGATATTGCTGAAATCTTTGCGAACCACTTTGCAAAAACGGCTCCATTCAAATGTATTATTCATGATTCTTTATTCTTTGAAGTTATTTATTTCTGAATTTTCCGAGTATTCCGAATAATCTGAATTATCCGACCGCTCCGATTTCCTTAATTCTCAAACAGTCTTTTTATAGTTTCACGATTCCGCAACACCGCGTTGAACAGGCCTTCGATGTTCACCTGGCTCTCACGCCCGTCGTGGTTGATGCAAACATTCATAAAGCCGCCCGGCAGCTGCTCGGTGAAGAGTGCTTCGGGGTTGGCGGTCGAGTCGTAGTCGAAGCTCAACTTGCTGGTGATAGTCGCAATGTCGGCGTTCAGCAGCACGTCGTCGTTGGTCAGGATGATGATGGGGTCAATCAGATTCTCCACATCTTTCACTTGATGGGTCGAGATGATGATAGTTGTACCCTCGTCAGCACGCTTGGAGAGCAAGGTGCGGAAGTCGGTTTTCGACGGGATGTCCAAGCCGTTGGTCGGCTCGTCCAGCAGCACATAGTCCGTACCCAGCGACAGCGCACAGGCAATCAACGACTTCTTTTGCTGACCGAACGACATCTCCTTGAAGTTGCGTTCAGGGTCTACGCCCATCTCCTGCATCAGGTGCAAGAAGGTAGCGTAGGCATACTTCGGATAGAAGGGGGCCAGCTCCTTCACATAGCGTGCCGGCGTGGCGTTGTCGGGCAGCACCACCTCGTCGGGCATGAACACGATGTTCTCAAGAAACTTCGGCTCGCGGTCGAACGAGGTGTAGCCGTCCACCTCGCACGTGCCCACCTGAGGCTTCTGCAGGCCGCTTATTATCTTAAGTAGGGTTGTCTTACCCACGCCGTTCTCACCCAGCAGGCCATAGATGCTGCCTGGCTTAAAAGTGAGGTTAATGTTGTGAAACACCGGCGTGTGCTTGTAGCTGAAATCTAAGTTTTTTATCTCAATCATGGCGTTAAATTTTATTATTTTGACTTTTTTTATCCTTTATTTTCAATTTTTATTTCTATCTAATTATTTGTTTCTGTGTTTGTTTTCTGAATTATCAACATAGTGTATTACTTAACTAATACACTGCAAAGGTACGACACTTTTTCAATCCAACAAGTTTTTATGATACAATTTAATATTTTTTAACTTTTAAACCAACTTTCACCGACCTGAATTACAACCACTTCTCACTAAATATCAACTCATTACATACTATTCAAAAGTAGTTTTTCGGTACCTACAGCAACTAAGGAGCGAAGATGGGGCGATGATCGAACGAACAATCGCGGGAGTCACCCAAGGGAATAGCACACCTCACCCCGACCGAAGGATGTCGGGCGGGAGAGGGGACGGCGGCAGAGAGTATTTTTTTCGATTGGGGCAATAATAAGCAAGAAGTGCCGTTATTGGAGGTACTTTTTTATTAAATACAATTATAATTCAATTCTATGGCTAACTTTTCTTTCGGCAACGATTACGACCACAAGGCTACGATACGTTTCTTCAGCAAATGGCGGAAGCTCCTATTGTGCGTGTTTGTCATCGCACTGGTTGCATCGCTGGCAGTGTCGCTGCTTATCACACCGCGCTACAAGGCTACCGCCACGCTGTTCCCCACCAATTCTAACCGCCTGAGCAAGGCCGTGATGGACTACCACTACAGTTTGGACTTTATGGACTACGGCATCGAGCGCGACTGCGAGTATTGCATCCAGATATTGCTGTCGGAGTCGATGGAGCGCGACGTGTGCAGCCGTTTCAACCTGATGGAACACTACGGCATCAGCCCCAACGACCCGCACAAGCTGTTCAAACTGCACGAGCAGTATCGCGGCAACGTGAACGTGAAGCGCACGGAGTATCTCGGCGTGGAGGTGTCGGTGCTGGACGTTGACCCGCAGTGGGCTGCCGACATGGCCAACTTCATAGCCGCCAACTACGACTCGGTGTGCCACCGCATACACCACGCCCGCGCCTGCAACGCCGCCGACCTGATGGAAGGCGTGTGCACACGGCTGGGCGAAGACATCCGCGACCTACAGGACAGCCTGCGCCGCAATCCGCAGTATTCGCTCGCCCTGACGCAAATGATTAACGAGAAGTGCCACGAGCTGGCCGACATCGAGACCCGCGCCGCGCAGACGCAGGTGGACATGAACGAGAACGTAAGCTACAAGTTCCTGCTCGATCAGGCCGTTGCCGCCGACAAGAAGGCCTATCCCAAGCGCAGCGTGATAGTGCTGCTGGGCACCTTCGGCGCGGTGGTGATGTGCATCTTAGTGCTGCTGCTGTGCGAATCATTGAAGAAAGAGGAGGAAGAGAAACTATAGATACCATAGAAACTATAGGTGCTATAGACATGAAAAGCCGTTGGCTACAAAACATACCCCAGCCTAGTGACCACCCCTCTAAAGAGGGGACGGCTGCCGTCATCGCCGTGGCGGTGACGCTGCTGTTTGCCGTGGCCAATTCGGTACTGTTGCTGAAGGATTTCTACTATCTCTCGTTGCTGCCGCTGGCGGGGCTGGTGCTGCTGCTGTTTGTCACCAAGTTTGAGACAGGGATGCTGTGCATGGCCCTGCTGACCCCCTTTGCCATAGATATGGCATTGGTGCCGAAGATGGAGCTGTCGATGCCGGTGGAGCCGATGATGATACTGTTCACGCTGATGTTCTTCTTCCGTGTGCTGGCAAGCCGCAGCTACGATGTGCGCCTGCTGCGCCACCCGGTGAGCATCGCACTGATGCTGTCGCTGGCATGGATGCTTGTAACCAGCTGCACTTCGTCGATACCGTTGGTGTCGTTCAAATACCTGCTGGCCCGGCTGTGGTTTGTGGTGCCGTTCTTCTTTGCCGCCGCACAGATTTTCCGCGACAAGAAGCGCATACGCCAGTTCTTCTGGTGCTACGCCATCGGGCTGATAGCCGTGGTGTGCCTAGCCACCGCCAAGACAGTGGGCAATTTCTCCGACCTGCAGACGTTGCACCGCGTGATGAAACCCTTCTACAACGACCATACGGCCTATGGGTGCGCGATTGCGCTGTTTCTGCCGGCGGCGTTCTATTTCATATTCAGCCGTGGCAGCAAAGGGTGGGCGCGACTGCTCTTCCTGGGCTTGTTCGCGTTGCTCATTGTGGGCCTGTTCTTCTCCTATTGCCGTGCGGCGTGGCTGAGCGTGCTGGGTGCGATAGGGGTCTACGTACTGATACGCATGGGCATGAAGGTGAAGTGGATGGTGCTGCTGTTCGGATTGGGCGTGGCGGTGTTTTTCACCTATCAGAGCGATGTGCTGTACAAGCTGGGCAAGAACCATCAGGACAGCTCATACGACTTGGCGGGACAGATTAAGTCTATTTCCAACATCTCGACCGACGCGAGCAATCTGGAGCGACTGAACCGCTGGGCGTCGGCGATACGCATGTGGAAAGAGCAGCCTCTGCTGGGGTGCGGACCAGGAACTTATCAGTTCCTCTATGCCAGCTACCAGCGGAGCTACCAGCTGTCGACCATCAGCACCAATGCGGGCAACTTGGGCAACGCCCACAGCGAATACATAGGCCCGCTGACCGAACAGGGGGTGCCGGGCGTGCTGCTGGTGGTGTGCGTCTTTATGGCGACCTTCGCCACGGGCGTGCGCGTATACCGCACAGCCAAGGACAAACAAATTGCAAATATGGCACTGGCTTTCACATTGAGCCTGCTGACCTATTATATACACGGTGTCTTCAACAATTTCCTCGACACCGACAAACTCTCGGTGCCGTTCTGGGCGTTTACCGCAGTCATCGTCGCGCTGGATGTATATAGCGAGAAGAGGACCGCCGAGGCAACAGCCCCTCACGATGAAGCGTAGGATTTTGCTGGTACTAGCCGTCTGCACGCTCGGCAAAGTGCAGGCACAGGGCGGTGCCTTGGGCAAAGCCCCGTGGAACAACTACGGATGGACGGCACAAGACGTGACCATACCTCTATTGCGCGAAGCCATCGAAGAGGCAAACAGCATGCCCGACAGCGCAGACCTGCTGATAGAAGAGGCGCGCAAACATTTGGGCAAGCCTTACCACTACGGAGGCAAAGGACCCAAGGTGTTCGACTGCGCAGGCTTTGCCCGCTATGTGTATATGCAGTTTGGATATGTGCTGCCTGGAGGCAGCATCCCCCAGTATCGCATGGGCAGACACATCAACGACACAAAACAGCTGCAGAGGGGCGACCTAGTCTTTTGGCAGGGACGTTCAGGCACTGGCGGAGTAGGTCATACGGGCATTGTCACTGAAGTGGACACCGTCACGGGTGTGTTCCGCTTTATCCATGCCGCCACGTCGACGGGCGTGATACACTCCTACTCCAACGAGGCCTACTACGCCCGCCGGTATATAGGTGCCACCCGCCTGCTAGGCAAGCGCAAGAAGCCCGAAAGCCCGCTGCCGAGGAGGAGATAATAAAAAATAAGAGTAATATACACAATAAACAAGCCCCACCTGCGTTATCTTCGCAAAAAGAAAAAACATGCAACAGATAACCATTAACATTGAAAATCCTGCCATACTGCCTAGCTTGCGCAAGGTGCTTAACGCAATTGACGGCGTTAGCATTGTGCCACAACACCGTCGCACAGGTATTGAAGAGGCTGAAGAGGACATTAGAATGGGTCGTGTGTATAAGGCCTCCAGCGTTGACGACATGTTCAAGCAAATTCTCGGATGATACATGTATTCTATAGAGTACACCAACCGATTCCGCAAAGACTTAGTGCGTTGCCAAAAACGAGGCAAGGACATGAAACTGATTCATTCGGTCATCAGTCAGCTTGCGGCCAATGGCACCCTGCCAACTCAATATCGCCCACACAAACTATCTGGGAAATATGCCAACAAATGGGAATGCCATATCCAACCAGACTGGCTACTCGTGTGGGAACAATACAACGATTAGTTGCGCATGATAATGACCAATACTGGTTCACATAGCGACATTTTTTAACAATCCTTCTCAGAGTTTTATTTCCTCAAAATACAGCAAAGGGCAGCATTGGAGCCGCCCTTTGTCGCATCAAATCACAAAGTAATATACCGTAGGGGCAGATGCTTGTGTCTGCCCTAACAATGAATGAGTTATCGTACCATGCCGTTGTCGTATCCGCCGTTGTCGAGAGTCTTCTCACCCTTACGGAAACTCTTGCCGTAGGACATTTGCCACGTGAGGCCGAGTACTAGCATGTTGCCGTTGTTGGCAGTCCAGTTGGTGTGGCGGTAAGGATGCACCTCGCTGAGGCCGATGGTTTCGTAGCGGTAGCCGTCGGGGTTGAAGGGGCAATGCCACGAGAGCATGGCCTGCAGGTTGCGCCAGCGGTACTGGATATAGATGGTTTGCGCCATCTCATTCATTACGTAGTTCTCGCCGTGGAGCGTCCACTGCGGGAGAAGGGTGAAATTGGCTCCGGCCACAAAATTATCCCAATAGAACTGCGCGTTGGCAGAGGCTGTGAGATTGTCTCTGGTGTGCAAAAAGAGAGGACCCTGGGAGATGTAATGGAAGTAGGTGGCATCGAGTGAGAGGTTGAGGTGGTGCCACAATCCTTGCGTGCCCACCTGAACGTAACCAAAGAGGCACTGCCAGCGGTCGGCATTGTGATAGCTACGGACGAAAAGGTCACGCGCAGGTTCATAAATGTAGGCACCAAAGATGGGATGAAACTGATGTATTGCGCCAGTGGTGGCGAGGGCATACCAACCCGAAGTGTGGATATAGCGCAGCATTAAGCTATTAGAAAATGTCTCACTGGGTTTAAGAGTGGGGTTGCCTTCCATTCCCTCGACATCGTCAGTCTGCTGGAAAACGGGAGAGAGTTGCGAGAGCGAGGGGAGCGAGGGAGAGTACTGCGACATGGCGGTGAGCGACCACTGCGGGCTGATGCGCCATTGCAGACGGGCGGTGCTAAGGTTGCGGAGATAGGTCTGCACATCGTTACCGTCGGTGACATAAAGGAGCTTGGCACCCGTTCCGAGAAGGTAGGAGACCTTGCTGCCAAGGGAACCTTGGATTTCGGCATAGAGGTAGGCGTTGTCCTTGGTCATGGCGGAGGTGGTAGGGGCGTACCCTTGTGTACGTCCGTATTCGTTTTCGGCGAAGTTGTGCTGGTACTGGAGACCTGTGCGAAACAATATCGTGCCAAACTGACGGCTGTAGACACCTTCGCCACTGAGGGCGTAGCCGTGACCGTCGATGGCTGTAATGTATTGTGCATCCACAGGGGCATGCCCGTATGTGAGGGTATTGTCGTACTTATCAATGGCATATTGACCCACCACGTTCAGCTCCACTTTCTGGTTGTGGGGCATACGGTGGGTGTAGAAAAGGTCGAGCTTGGGCAGGTGGTCCTTCATATAGCTGTGTTGCGACATGGTCTGCTCGGTGGTGATGCCGCGGTCAGTCTCAGTCATGGTGCCATTGCCGGTGAGTGTCCGGGAGTAGAGCTCGTCCTGAAGGGAGGCGACGAACATGGTGCTGTCGTCGTGCTGGTAGGTGTATTCGGCATTGAGGGAGTGTTGAATATACCAGAATGGCATGTTTTGGCGTTGATATCGGGTTACCGTCCTTGCCATGTCGAGATAACTGTCTTCCATTTCGTAGGGAGCGTTGTCATAGTTGCGGTAGCCGAGGGTGTATTCCAATGCGAACTCACTCTTGCCTTTATGATAGCTGCCTTGTAGGTAGCCGTTGACAAAGCCTGTGGTGAATGCCGTCTCCCCCTGTGCCACGATGTTGCCACCATCTTCGCGCTCTTTCAGTATGATGTTAATAATGCCCGATGCGCCACGGTCGAGGTAGCGGGTGCCAGGATTGTTGGAATATTCAATGCGCTTGATTTGCTCGGCACGGAGATTTGCCAACCTTGCCAGCGGTACCTCCTTGCCGTTGATTTGCAAGATGGCGAGCCCGCCGTCGACAGTGATGGACTGCAATGCCACATCGACCCTTAGTCCCGGCAGTTTCAGCATGTCGAGCAGCACCAGCGTGCGTCCTGCCGCCTGCACCTCCTCCTGTTTGGGCAGCACCACGAAGCGGTCTATTTCCTCGGTGGTGCGGCTGGCGGTGACAGTGACCGCCTCGAGCTGCTTGGCACTCATGGTCAGCTCGCCGAGGTCACCCAAACCACAACGCACCGACACCCGTTCGTAACCAGCAGAAGAGGCGACAAGATTGTATGTGCCTTCGTCAGCGGATATGGCAAACGCGCCGTTCTCGTCGCTGGTGGTGCCGACAAGGATGCTGTCGCTATCGATGTGTTTTATCACCACGTTGGCGAAAGCTACGGGTTGGCGGTTGTCGTCCACCAGTCGGCCCGACACCTGCCCCGTCTGGGCATGTAGCGCAGTGGCCATGCCCAGTATAGAAAACAGAAGAAGTGTAAGTCTTTTCATGTTATCTTTTATTGATAATTAATCATCATCGCCCAAAGAGATGGCAATGCCGAGCTTGATGGGGTAGACATCTTTGTCCATGCCGGTGTTAATGGGTATGGTTGCCACTTGCAGGTAGGCGTAAATATTCGGCATACCAATGCTCAGGCGGGCATCCAAACGGAAGGGGTTCATCACATTGGTGGCATTGTCGCGGTCTTTGAAGGTGGCACCATTGGAGTAGTCAATCCTATGCTTTAAACCCGTGTGGAAATTGTTGTAGTTCAGCCCAGGGATGGCTGCCAGGCCAATGAAGAAGTCGCTGTTGTTAGACAGCTCCCAGCGCACCATGAGGGGCAGGGTAACATAGCGTGCCACCAGGCGAGTGTTGCAGTCGCCCTCGTCTACAGATTCTGTCAGGAAAGTGGTTTTGCCCGTCGGGTCAGCACCCATATAGATATATTCGTCCACAAACTTAAACACATCGGATGCATAGCCAAGACCTATGCCGAGATGCCAATGGCTGTTGACAAAGGGGTAGTAGACCGCTTCCAGCTGGTAGGAGGAGAAGGTAGTGTTGAGGGCATAGCCGCCATCCATGCGCATGAGGCCGTTATAGGGCTTGTCGCCCCAGTTGAGGAAGCCCCAGAGGAAGTCGAGGCGGAAGTCGTCGCTGTGCCAGTTGGCGCTTTCCTTACGTTCCTCGATAAGCTCTCTTACCTTGGAGGGAGTCTCCTCGGTGTCATCTTCCCAATCTACTACATCTTCGTACTCACCCGAGAAGACGGTGTTGGTGACATTGAAGTGCGGAACATTTACCTTTGCCCTGTCCTCCTCGACCGTCCGCATATTGGTGCCAAAGCAGTATGCCACATCCACCTTGGAGAAGTCGGTGGCCTTGAACATAAAATCGTCGGCAAAGCAGGGCGTGGTAACCGACACAGAGGAGAAATCTTCTGCCATCAACTTAAGACGGCGGGCACGGATGGTGTCAATGTCTTGCAGCGCGTGGATGGTCACACGGCTGTAATCCTCGGTGTAGACATTCATGATAGTGAGCTTGGCCGAGCACACCACGTCAATCTGCGCATAGTCCTCGGCGTATATCGTGGTATGGGCCCCCATCAGCAGATGCAGACGCATTTTGCCAACGCCAGGGATTGCCTCGAGACAAAAATGGCTAAACTTGCCGTGCCTGGAGCGATAGCCATAGGTCACGCCCTTGGGCATGGTGGAGGCATTGCCTGTGCGGTCGAAGCATTCGAGATATTCCACGGTGTCGCTCACCACCTCCACATTGCAATAGCCAGAGAATGTCAGACGCTCAATCTTGCTGGAGAAATTCAACCGATACACCTTTAGCGTGTCGTCGGTGGCTTGGTCTGGCTTGTTGCCCGCCGTGGCAGCAAAGGTCATCAGCATCAGGGCAACGAATGAAATGAATCTAGTTTTCATAGTGTATACTTTTATGTTGTTATTCTAATAATTGAATCGTGTACGTATTTCGCCACGGGTCTCGGCGTAGGACTGGTAGGCATAGTCGCGGAGGGTGTTGCTGACACGGCTGCGGAAGGCACGGAAACGGTCGCCGACCGTGGGCTGATAGGCCACCTGCACCACTTCCATAGGCGACTGGCTGGTGGGAAAGATGGTCATTTCGATATACTCAATCACCACCGTGTCCTCCTGCTGAGAGATGGGCATGGGGTCGGCTTCTGCCAACAAGGCAGACTCCTCCGTCATGGGTGGTTCGTATGGGGGCAGGGACTCAATAGCCTCCTCCTGTACAGGGGTGGCTGGTTCTGTAGATTGGGCTATTAGTTCTGTTGACTTGACAACAATGGGTGATTGCTCTTCCTGTTTTTGCGCCATCGGCCCGATGGGTTTCATCGTAGTGGCTGACTGACGGTTTTGAGCCACCATACCTGTCTGTTGTGGTGCATTGTCATTAGGCCACATCAGCCACACGCCGCCTATCAGCACCGCCGCCACACAGGCTGCGACAGCCCATCGCCAAAGAGGGATAACTTTGGTCTCGCGGCGCAGCAGACCCGCCTTGTCGGGATAGGCCATCGGCGGCATCTCCAGCTTGAGCGCGGGGTCGTAGAGCGACAGCTCCTCTGCCAACTCGGGGTGCTGGGTGACAAACGCCTCCACGGCGGCACGCTCGTCGGCGGTCAGCTCGCCTTCGCAGTACTGGTAGAAGTACTCTTCGTAGTTATCAGTTGTTATTGTCATAGCCTAATGCGATTAATGTTTTCTTTAATGATACTCGTGCGCGAAAGAGATACACGGACACCTGTTTCTCGGTGAGGGAGAGCATTTCGGAGATTTCCTTGCAGCTATAGCCTTCCACATCCCTCAGCACCACGGCTTCGCGCTGTATCTGTGGCAGAAGTTCCAGAGCCTTGTCCAACGCCTCTTGGAGGTCGAACCGCTCGTCGGGCTGCACCACTCGGTCGGGTTCCAACAGCGGGAGGATCTGTTGATGCACCTGCTCGTGGCGATGGTGGCTCATCAAGAAATTGTGTGCCACCGTGAACAGAAACGACTTGCCTTTCTCCACCTCAACCTTCTCCCTGCGCTCCCACAACGATGCGAAAGCCTCCTGCACAGCGTCTTTCGCCTCCTCGCCACCACCGCAGTGCACCGCGAAGCGGTACACGTCGTCGGCCCATAGCCTCACACCGTTGTTATATTCCTTTTGCGTCATTTGCTATATAAACGCGCGAAAGCCAAAAATACTACAGCTAAACTAAAAAAAAAGTAAAAAAAGAGAGTCGAGAATTGAGAATAATCCTGTGCGACAGCCAATTCTCAATTCTCAACTTTCAATTTTCAACTTCCCCCTACTCCCCTATCAGATTAATAATATCCTTTAGCCTTGGGGCAAGGATGATTTCGGTGCGGCGGTTGATGGCTTTGTTGGCGGCACTATTGTTCTTCACCTTGGGAGCATATTCGGCATGCCCTGCCGCCTCCACTCGGGCGGGATTGATTTTAGGCCCTTGTTTCAACAATAGTTTCACGATGGCGGTGGCACGCATCACACTGAGATCCCAATTGTCCTTGACGGCGGTGCTGCCGTGGTAAGCATCGTTGTCGGTGTGGCCTTCTACAACCACATTCAGGTCGGGATTGTCCTCCAGTACCTTTGCCAGACTCTTCAACGCCTGCACACCCTGTGCCGACACCTCCCAACTGCCCGAGGCAAACAACAGTTTGTCCGCCATCGACACATATACCTTGCCGTCCTTCACCTTCACGTCTAACCCTTTGTCGGCAAAGCCCACTAAGGCCTTCTGTACCGAAGCACGCAGGTTCTCCAACTCGCGCTGCTTGGCCTCCAACTCCTCGTTCATTGCCAGTTCGCTCTGTGCCATTGAGGCCAGCTGATCTTCTAATTCGCGTTGCTGCGCCAACATCGCCTGTTCCTTAGCCTTCACAGCCTGCTCCTTCTCATTCAGCTCGCGAGTGCGCTGCTCAAGCATGTTGTTCACCTTCGACAGGTCGCGATTCTTGCCTGTCAGTTGTTGCAAGAAGTTCTCCACCGTAGTGTCGTAGCGCAACTGCAACGCCGCATAGGCACGGTTGATTGAGGTTACAGTCGCCTCGCACTCTTGACGTGCCGCAGTCATATCGCTCAGCGTCATGGTCATTGCTTGCCCCTGACGCACCAATTCGGCATTCTCCTCACGCAGTTCCTGCATCTCCTGCTTGGCAAGGGTCAGGCTCTTAGAAGCCTGCGTATAGTGCGACTGCAACGCCTCATACTCGCGCATCGACACACACGACGACATCAGCACCGCACAAACAAATAAATTGAGAAATCTTTGCTTCATATTACAATGTTTAAATTTTGAAACTTAAGGGTCGTGACCAAATATTTAAGCATTAACACGTTCACACTTACTATTTGTCAGACAGGAACTCTTCATAATACTTCGCTTTGACAGAATCTTTATCCTGAAAAGAGTAATTGCCACAATAAATGTCATACAACTTTCTTGCGACAGATTCCGACTTAGAAGAGTCAAAATATTTTTCGTAGTATGTTATTATGGTAGTAGTATAATGATCTTTTGTATTGTATTTTAGCTGGTCAAAAAGGAAATTAGCACACATCAAATATCCTCTATGGTAGGAATATTCTTGGGCCAGAAAATCCGTTATGCATATCAATTTGTCCATCTCGGCTTTGGGAATGTGTGAGTATGTGTAAAAATAGTGGGTAAACAATATACTATAGGCATCGACATTACCTCTCTTTATCTCACTGTAAATTTGTTTTAGCTCAGGCTCAGACAATCTCACTGGGCCAAAGTCCTCCATTTTCCCAAAGTCGAAATGCAAAGTATCTCTCAGTGCGTCTTTCGAATAGAAATAGTCACAAAAGGCATCACGATGAGTGTTGCTTTCTACAATGGTATCCTTCATAACGTTGTTGTCGGGAGTCGCAGGCGTTGTACCCATACCCGGCTGGCATGAGGCCATTCCTATAAGGAGAAATAATGGTAAGATATTCATAATAAGACAATGGCTCACGAGGAAATTACTATTTGATATTGAAATGCTCGCCGCTGCGACGTTTCAATTTTCAATTTTCAACTTTCAATTTTCAATTTAAAAGTAACGTGAATTAAAAAAAAATCGTATCTTTGCCTGCTTATTTTTCGCGACATGACTTTTGCACACATCTATAAGAAACTACATATTTGGCGTTTGCAGCATATAACCGAGCAGTCGTACCTACTGCTGTTGAGCGTCATTGTGGGTCTATTCAGCGGTCTAGCGGCAGTATTGCTCAAAACCGTCGTGCATCTTTCGGGCCAAATGGTGATGGCCTTCGGCAACAATTATGCCGTCGCCAACGGAGGCAATGTGCTTATTTTTGTCACCCCGTTCATCGGCATCCTGCTCACCATCCTTTTCGTCCGTTTCATTGTCAAAGGAGACATCGGCCACGGCATCCCCAGCGTGCTGCTGGCCATCTCGCGACATAAGGGCAAGCTGCCCCCGCGCAACATGTACACCTCGCTCGTTGCCTCCACTCTCACCGTCGCCTTCGGTGGCAGCGTCGGTCTTGAAGCCCCCATCGCCTCCACCGGCAGTGCCATCGGCTCCAACGTGGGTCGCTTTTTCCGCGTCAGTCCTCGTGGGGTCAAACTGCTGTTGGGGTGCGGTGCCGCAGGTGCCATCGCCGGCATCTTCAAGGCTCCGCTGGCAGGCGTGCTGTTCACCCTCGAGGTGCTGATGTTCGACATGACCATGACCACCGCTGTCCCCCTGCTCATTTCAGCTCTGACAGCATCCACCGTCGCCTATTTCCTCATGGGACAGGACGTGCAGTTCGCCTTCCACGTCACCGAAGATTTCTCCCTGAGCCAGATTCCCTTCCTTATGGTGCTGGGGGTCTTCTGCGCCTTCAGCTCGGTCTATTTCCTCCGCTGCACCGACAAGGTCGAGTCTTGGTTTGCCGAACGTAAGACATGGATTCGCAAATGGCTCGTCGGCGGACTGGTGCTAGGCGTGATGATATTCCTCTTCCCGCCCCTCTACGGCGAAGGCTACTGGGCGCTCACCGAGTTGCTCAACGGCAGCGACCACGACCCCCTCTTTGCCAACAGCGTCTTCAACACCTTCCGCGACAACTCTTGGGCGGCACTCGCCATCCTCTTTGTCCTCATACTGCTGAAACCCATCGCCACTGCCACCACCATAGGCAGTGGCGGCGTGGGCGGTACCTTCGGTCCCTCGCTAGTGGTAGGCGGCCTCAGCGGCTACTTTATCGCCGCCCTGGGCAACCAGCTGGGTCTGCCACCGCAATCCACCGCCAACTTCGCCCTCGTGGGCATGGCAGGCGTCATGACCGGTGTGATGCACGCACCCTTCATGGGAGTCTTTCTCATTGCCGAAATCACGGGTGGCTACGCCCTTATGATACCCCTCCTTATCACCGCTACCGTCACCTATATCTGCGTCCAGCCCTTTGAAAATCATTCCATCTATGCTCGCAAGCTGGCACTCAAGGGCGACCTGATGACCCACAACAAGGATGCCTCCGCTTGGCACCTTATGGACCTGCACAAACTGATAGAAACCAACTTCGCCACCGTTCCAGAGAACGGCACCCTACGCGACATCGTCGAGGCTGTCAAACGCTCCAAGCGCAACCTCTTCCCCGTCGTGGACTCCAATGGCAAGTTCCTCGGTCTCATCGTTATGGATGATATACGCCAGACCCTCTTCGAGACTGAGCTCTACGACAGCCTCACCGTCCGCGAGATGATGATGACATTCGACGACAAAGACATCGTCCACTCCAGCGATTCGCTCTCCGACGTGGTCAACAAATTCCAACTCAGCAACCGCTATAACCTCATCGTTGTCGACGACGACGGTGCCTACCTCGGCTTCCTCTCCCGCGCCAACACCTTCTCCGCCTACCGCCGCTTCATCTCCCAAAGCTCAGAAGAATAAATGCCCGCTTGTAATAACAATGTTTGACTTTTAACACGATAGTTCTTCGACCCTTTAATCTCCTTTCGGTTCGGGTAGCAAGAAATCTGCAATATTGTCGGGCGTGATAACCTGAAAGTCAGCATTGGGATAGGCCTCGGTGAAAGTCTTGGTGATAAATGCTTTTGCTCGTGGGTTCCATTTCATTTCGTATGCATTGAGTTTCCCGCCGCCCTCTTCCAGATAGTCTATTTCTTGTTGCTGTTTGGTCCGCCAGAAATAACGGTTCACCCAACGGTGGTAGTACTCGTTGCTCTTCATCCTTTCGGCTATGACAAAATTCTCCCACAACGCCCCAATATCCTGCCTCACCTCTGGGGCATTGTAGTCAGCTATCAAGGCATTCCGTATGCCGTTGTCGTAAAAGTATATCTTGCGGCTCGCCTTGAGCTCGTGGCGCAGGTTGCGCGAAAACGAGGGTAGGCGAAAGATAATATAGCATTGTTCCAACAGGGTGATGTAGCGTTCCACCGTCTTGCTATCCATCGAGCACATCTGGCTCAATTCATTATACGACACTTGCGACCCCACTTGATAGGCCAATGCCCTCAGCAGGGTTTGCAGTTTGTCGGGATGCTTGATGCTCTCCCACGAAAGGATATCCTTATACAGATAGGCATCTGTCAGCAGTTTCAGTATCTCCACCTCGTTGCCGTCATTCATCACCACCTCAGGGTAATATCCATAAACAAGACGACGTGGAAGCATCCGCATCTCTTTCAGTTTTCCGTGATGCGCCACCATCTCGCCAAACGACAACGGGAACATCTGGTACTCCCATTTGCGTCCGGTCAGTGGCTCGTTCACTTTGTTGGCCAACTCGAATGCAGAACTGCCTGTGGCTATCACCTGGATGTCGCTGTCCGAATCAGCAATCAGTTTCAGCCGCAGGCCGATATTTTCAATACGCTGTGCCTCATCAAGGATTACAATCTTTGAATTGCTGAATTCCGACAGCAGACGGTCTGCCGAAGCATTGGCAAATAGATTTTGTACCTGCAGCTCGTCTCCGTTCAACCACAATACACCCTCTTTCTGTCGAAATAATTGTTTCAAAAGAGTAGTTTTCCCCACCTGACGCGCCCCCGTAAGGATAATAACCTTACCCACAAACAGCTTGTTCTCAATCGTTTTATACAGCAATCGCTCAATCATAATCCATTACTTTTTACCCTGCAAAGATACAACTTTTCTGGAATATATTCCAAAAAAGTAATAACTTTTGCGGAATATATTCCAAAAAAGTAAGTAGGATAGCCTCTCAGCAAAATAGTAGAAAAATGGCGATTCGTCCCGACAGGGACGCGACTTTGCATAACACGGTACAAGAGGACAAAGTTCTCGCTGTGCCGTGACAAGACAATCACTAAATCAGCGTCCCGACAGGGACGCGACCTTGCATAACACGGTACAAGAGGACGGAGTCCTCGCAGTGCCGTGACAAGACAACCTATAGACCGGCGTCCCGACAGGGACGCGACTTTGCATAACACGGTACAAGAGGACGAAGTCCTCGCAGTGCCGTGACAAGACAACCTATAGACCAGCGTCCCGACAGGGACGCGACACAAAACGAATAATAAAAACCACATAGAGAGTGCGTGATGGCTCTTCGATCCTTCTTCACACCCCCCTCACAGGCTCTTCTATTCTTCGGAGCCTCTCTCAGTTAACCCAAATAGGTCATTAGGGTTTATGGCAGATTAGCATTTGTTTCGAGCAGATTGGCCGCATCGCTGGCGAAGACGTAGCGGGCTACGGCGAGACAGGGATGTGGTCAAGATGCCGAAAGAAATGCTGATATGGCATAAACAGACCTAAAAAAAAGCGAGATTGGTTGAAAAGTCGGCTTAATGACCGATTTGGGGTTAATATAGCATCCCGAACATCCATAACGGTATGCGGTTGCGGCTGCCAATCTCGATACCGTCAACAGCAAGAAAACCCTCCTCCACATCCTTTATCTGCTCAAAAGTCTTGTTCTTGCCTCCCACCTCAAATAGGTATTTTTGATCAACAAGAAAATCACCTTGCTTGGGATAACACACCTCATGGTTGCACAACATTTGATTTAAAAAGAATGTCTCTCGGAGAGTGCCTGTATTAACTTGTGTGGTCAGAGCATACATCAAGTTTGTATTGTTAAGATATATTTTCTCAGGTCTCGACATCTTATTGATGCTCTTTGCATCGTCGCCAAGCAAATTCACCAGCCCGCTCCGCTGTAGTGCATAAAGCATCTTCAGTCCTTGGTTTCTGTCCGTGTCCAGTTCTCGGAACAGCTGGCTCATATTCAACTTCTGTGGGACGGACTCAGCCAATATCATCAACATTTTACGAATCTTTCTGATAGTGGAAAGCGTCACCTCCTCAACCGCAGGATAGTCCCCTTCCAGTATCTGGTTCACCACACTTGTCAACCGCTGTTCGTAGCTCTTGCGTGCCTCTTTGTAGAACGGATAGTACCCCGCCATGCAGTATCTCTCAAAGGCAGGTATTACCTTGATATTCGATGTTAGCTCCATGGCAATTGCGGTATGATTCATCACCAGCTCCTCAAGTGTCAGCGGCTTCAAATTATACAACCCTTCATACAGCAGGTACTCCCTAAACGACATACCCTGCAAAGTGTACGTCCGCAACCTGCGCGACAAGTCGGCTTGTGCGTTGTCGATTTTCAGCATCGACGAGCCACTAAAGACAATATTCATGTCGGAATACTCGTCATAGATATTCTTTATCAAACGCTGCCAAAGAGGGAAATAATGAACCTCATCAAGAAAGAGGTATTTCCCGCCATGTGTGTAAAAATACTCCACAAGGTCCCTTACATCGTGAGTGGTAAACCATAAGTCGTCTAACGACACATAGAGCACACTCTGTTTGTCTGGTATCTCCTCTTTGATATGTTGAAACATCAAAGTAGTCTTGCCACTACCTTTCGGCCCCTTTATCCCGATAAGACGGTTTGTCCAGTCTATCTCATTATAAAGATAGCGGTGAAAGGCTGTCGGAGCCGTGCCTATCCGCCTATTGCTAATGCGTTCCAGCTGGCTGAAATCAACTTGGTCTATCATGATAATTGTTTTTTAGCAGCAATAACGAATAATATCTGAAAATATTGTTTTAGCGGCAAAAATAATGTTTACAAACACTAAATTATATTCAAAATCAATGTTTGTAAACACTGTTTTTAGCATCTTTTTCGCTTTTGCAAAAGTGAATTTTGCATCTTTTTTCACTTTTCAAAAAGCGAATGCCGCCTGTCGGCAACCGCATTTTGCCTGAGGCACTCAGCGAAATAGTAAAAAAAAAACGATTCGTCCCGATAGGGACGAGACCTTGCATAACACGGTACAAGAGGACGGAGTCCTCGCAGTGCCGTGACAAGACAACCAATAGACCAGCGTCCCGTCAGGGACGCGACACAAAACGAATAAACCCACCTAAAGAGTGTGTGATGGCTCTTCGACCCTTCTTCGGTCTCTCGGCGAGGTCGGCTTTCCCGTCGGGTGATAAAATTCCACAGCTAGATAGTATCTGAAAATAATGTTTTGACAGCAAAACGGATTACAAATCCTGATACTAATATGCGTCGGATTGCCAATCCGACACAACGAACCACGACTGGAATATCCGCTTCGACGGGTAAATATCTATATGTCAAAGTAGTAGTTACCCGCATGAGCAGAGAATTCAAAGTAGCCGTTGTTGGCCGCTAGACGAAAAACACCCACAGACACATGGTATCGAGTTCTTCCTACATGAAGTTCATAGGAATTTACTCCACCATCTTGATTTACGTATAAGCCAACCCCACCCTCCCCATAAGGTACTATCATCCAATCTATCACTTCTTCAATATTATTATCATCATCAAATCGGTACAAAGTAACATTCCCAAGTTTCCTTAGATTTGATTGCGAAGCTGAAGCAGGAGTCGATTGCATCTGCCTATTATTCGTCGTTTCATTTAGTAAAGACAACCATTCTTCATCAGACACAGACAACAATTGTTCATTTTGATGACACAACCATTCTGCATCTCTAAGGTCATTAAGATATTGTAAAGAATCCCTTTCCTTTCTTAAAGATTCCTTCTCAAGTTCATTTTTTACATTCTGTTGTTCTAATGATGATAACTTACTTTCCAATTCATCTAGTCTTTTCTTGTCTTGGCATCCACATAGAGCAATTGGGCCGACCAATGCTAAAAAATACACAGTCCTTTTCATATTTATAATACTTTTTTGATACTTTTCTATTTCTCTCTTTGGTATACTTTACGCTTTTTGTTGGTTTCGGTAACTTTTTTAGCGAAATCCTTGTAATAAATCGTTGATTTCTTCATGAAATGCTCACCCTCCTTTAATGCACTGAATTTTATAAGTATGACAAGTAGATAATCAAGTATGAAGAACATCAAAAACAATATCATCAAAAACAATATACAGAATAAGACATAGACAAAACCTTCCCAAAAAGTGTAGTTCTCTCCAGACAACAAATCAACAAGCAAGTAAATGATTGACCATACAATTGATGCAATCAAAAACCCAATTAAGTCCTCCTTTAGTCTTTTTCGTAAATTAAACCAGAGTGACCCACAATTGTTACCATCATCACCACTCCAAATTGTGAACTTACACGAATTAATGTTGTAAATCACATCGCGCACCCAAACAATACCGTCTGCCGACTTCTGCCATTCCAGCCCTTCTTCTGAACGAAGCCATGCCCTCAATTTACTACGCCTCCCTTTGCTAATAATAAACTCGTATATATGAGGTAATACAATCACACCACCGTCAAATGGAATACACCCATTGGGTAGTCTATACATATTCTCATCGCTCATGTCATCATTCTTCTCATCCTTCTTTATAAACAAATCATGGTCTGAATATTTACGATAACAAGTTCGGCTTTCCCTTATATTTTGCCATATGCCATCTCCCATCGACGACAATTCGTCTCTACCACTTTCTGACTTAATAAAATCCCTTACATTTGGCTTAAGAGCCTGTTTTATAGCCAGTAGCTCCTCCGTCGCCACCTCCTCATCTTCTGTGTTCTCGTATACCTCTCCATATTGATATATTCTATTCCTCCAATAGTGTAAAACCAATCCCCCTAAGCGGAATATTAAATACCCTCCTAACCATATCAAGCCGATTAGCGTAAAAATATACGAGACCCAACTAAAACCCACTTTATTGAATTCATGGTGAAAAAAATTGTTGCTATTATTATACCCCTCCTGTATTAATTTACCCTTGTTTATTTTAACAATTCTCGATTTTCTAGTAATAGGAACGCTGTCTGTACCAAAATAGATGCTATCTTGAACAATGTTGTACTTCTTCGACTTCCCATATTGTCTTTCTTCATTCGTAAGCACAAAGAATGGTCTATAATTGCCGTCTTCAAAAGACTCCCGATAGGAGTAATTACCGGCAATAGAATCATAAGGAGAATAGTAACATGTGTCCCCGCCTTTTAATACATAAGAGGCTTTTTTGTCAAGCTCCCATTCCCCTTCAATTAGCTTGTCATAGTCTTTGTTGCAGGAGCAAAATGCCAACACACATAAGAATGCTATAATAATCTTAATACATTTCATATCAATATAATAGTTCCTTTATTTGTACATTATCTTTTTTTAAATCATCTCATGCCCTTCATGAGTTGTAGGATTTTGACTTCTAATCTTATTTTCGGGCTCGCCTTTTTCATTTTATATTAATCATAATCAAAAAGATCTGGATCTGATTCATAAAGACTAAATCGTTGAGTATTAGAAATTTGTTGAGGTTTATCATTATTAATCTTATGAAACTCGACATGTGATTCTTCTTCATCATCATATTCTTCGAGAATCATTCTCGTTTTGTTAAGTTCAACAATATGAAAACGTGTTCCCTCTATATAAATATTGTCTCCATCAATATGGTATTTTGATTGATTTATTTTAGGAGGCTGGGGGCCAAAGTATTCTTCACCTCTTACATCTCTTGTGCTAGCATCAGAAAACGAAAATCTATAATAGTACTTATCATTACCTCCTTTATTCTTGCCGTATTCATCAAAATATTCTCGTTTGTTATGTCTAACCACATAACTGGTTCCCTTATCAAGTTCCCATGTGCCCACAATAAGTTCGGAATAATTATTATTCTGGCAAGAACAAAATGCCAATACACAGAAAAATGAGAAAATAGCAATCTTAATGTCTTTCATTTCAATACAAGAGTTCTTTACTTTGCCTACTCTATGATACAGTTTTCGGCTTCCCTGCTTATTCTTGTGAGCCAAAAGCCGATGTTTCTATAAGGGCATAAAGAAAGGCGCAAATCCTTTCTATGCTATTATGCCACCTTATTTTGTTGGAAAGGTTGTCTGGAAATACCTGTGAGTAAAATAAGGGGAAAGGGATTCACGCCAAAGCGTGAACTTTCGCCAACTTATTCTCACTCGGCAATAACGTTTTCCAGACATTCTTCCAACGAGAACAAGAGCGTCAGCTCAATATATGTCTTTTATGTCTATATTTTATGTCATATTTTTTGTTTTCAAATTCGATGCAAAGATACGACTTTTATCTGAATCAACCAAAGTTTATTCAGTAATTGTAGTTTTCAATTGATAGGTGCTGTTGCCACCGTGAGACTCCAGATAGCCATACTCAGTGAGTTGGCACAGAAAACGCTTGACGGTGTGCAATTA
>JAEEGK010009163.1_pt1 | contig 23189 bp, 17 predicted proteins | sample 8958771 | NCBI WGS metagenome assembly JAEEGK01 (sample SAMN16246547, study PRJNA631951) | gut metagenome | biome: gut microbiome; feature: rumen; material: SC-attached | host: Bos | place: Iran: Karaj | collected 2018-10 | reverse complement strand
AATTAAAATTCAATGTATCAAATATTCGATTTTATATATAAAAAAAAATTATTAAAAAATTTTTCAAAAATAATTATTAAAAAAAAATTTTATGAATATAATAAAAATAAATAATAATATGTTAAAAACAAAATAAAAAAGTATTTTACATACAATAAACAAATTCTTTTATTTATTAATTTTTTTCTTTTCTTTTTTATCTCCACCATTCTTAAATTCATTCATAGCTTCAATACATTGTTCACTATATTCAGCAGGAAATCCATGAAAAAAGGCACTTTTTTTAAACATTCCATAATTTTCTTTTAAAAATTGTTTTTGTGCACTTTCCATATTAATACTCCCTCCATAAACAATAGAAAGAGCAATTAATTTATCAATAATTTCATTTATTTTTGGAAATTTATTAAGTTTTTGTTTTTTAAATAAGAAAAATCTTCCTTGTTCATCAAAAAAAGGACCAATTCCTCTTAAATAAACATCAAATTGACCAAAATATTCTAAATAATCATAATTACCATAAATATTACAATTTGGAAATTTATTTTTAATTGCTTCTCCAATTTCATTAAATTTATCTATAAATTGAAATTCTAAATGTCTTGTTGTCATTTTATGTTCATGACAATTATAACAATGATTTATTATTACTTCAAAATTACCATTTTCCCAATTTTTTGGAATTTCTGGATCATATTCATTTTTTTCTTTTTCTTTTGCATCTGTTTTTATATTTTCTGAATAATCATTTTCATTTTCGTTTTCTGTTATTTTTTCATCTTCAAAATCTAATCTTCTATCATGTGATATAAAATTGTTATTTATTATCATTTTATCTTCATTAATATTATTTATTTCATTGTCTTTTATTTGATTAAATCCTTCTTGTGTTGTATTTTTACTACTTTTATCTTTTTTTTTATATAAATCTTTTATATTTGATATTCTAAAACTTTTACTTTCTAAATTATTATTATTTTCATCTATTACATTCTTACAACCTTGAGTTGACATTAATAAATTTTCATATTGTTTAATTGGTTCTTTTGAATCTTCTTCATACATTATTGGTTCAGTAATATTTTCATCTGGAAAATAAATATCATGTATTTGTTTTAAATTATTAAAAAAAACACTCATTGAAAAATAATTTTTATCTTCATTACTAATTGAACTTAAATTATTACATAATCTATACATAAAATCATAATCAATATTAAATAATAAATTCTCAGATAAAATTTCAAATATATCAATTACTCTTTTAATTTCAATAAAATCTTCTCCATTACTACAAAGAAATAAAACAGTATAAATTGTTTTAGCATTTAAATATAAATTTTTAACAGTTAAAAATTCATCATTATTACTTAGCATAATATTCATTTTTTCAAGAATTTTAATATGTTTAGGATCATCAATAACTATATTATCATTATTTTCATTATTATTTTCATCTTCATCATTTAATATTTCATCATTATCATATTTTTTAACAATTTCTTTTAATTCAGAATTACTTAAAGATATATTATCAACTCCAAAGGGTTTATTTCCAGTATATTTAATATATTTTTCTAATAAAATAGTTCTTTGAAATTTACTTTCAAAAACATTTAAACTTTCAAAACTTTCACCTTGATTTTCATTAAATAAATTAATACAATCATTATAAATATCAATTATTTCATTTTCATCAATGAATTTAGGACATAAAATAATTTCAGAAACAATTCCATTAAAACCAAAAGTATTTAAATTTGGTTTTCCTAAAAATATATTTCCATTATTAAAAGAAGGAATTCCAGGGATTGAATTTTGAGAATCTAAAATACCATCAATATATAAATACATTTCTGTTATATTTTCATTCATATCAAAATTAACTGAAAGACAAATTGAATATATTTTATTTTGTTCTAATTTTTTACTTGATATTAAATTTTCTATTTTTTGATTTGACGTTGTTAATTTAATAAATAAATTTGTATTATTTTGTAATAAACCAATTGTTGGTGTAAATTCACTTGTTAAATTTCCTTTTTTAATAATATATTTTGTTGAATTATTATTTTGTTTTTGTAAAATTAACCAAAAAAATAAAGAAAAACTATTTTCTTGTTGAAATAATGTATCATAATTTTCAGGAATTGTAATTTCTAAAGTGTTATCTCCTGAAGAATTAAATCCTGAATTTAATAAAGATAAAAATCCATATTTGTTTAATATTGATGATATTTTATCATTTGGTTCCCAGTTTGAGAAAATTTGATTTTTTGAATATTTTCTTTGATATAATTTTTTAATTGCGTTTTGATTAAAAGTTTTTGATTTTTGAGATGATTGAGTTTGATTTTGAATTGTTGTTTTTTTCATTTTTTTAAATTAAAACAATATTTAAATTATATTAAATAATATTAAAAATTATTTTTACTAAAATATTTAAATTTTCATATTAACTGTTTTATAAAAATTTTAATTCATACTAATGAAATTTTAAACACAATAATGCCATAAATTTCTTCTTCTTTATTATCAGGATATATATCTTTATATACTTTAATAATTTCTTCTTTTTCATATCCTTTAAAACCTAATAAATCAATGGGAAGAGAATCAATCATTTCATTAAATGTTTTATATAATATTATATCATTTACTTTCGTTTTTATCTTTTCCTTTAAATCAGGTTTTTTTAAAAATATAATTATATCATTTATTTTTATATCATTATATTTATCTTTTTTTAATCTAACCTCATATATTTTTTCTCCTTTTTTTATTTTATTAAAATATTTAGGTAAAAGTGTTAATATAATTTCAGACATAAAAAATTTATATATTTATATATTTACATTAATCATTAAATTGAAATAATAAAAATAATATAAAAATTATATTTTTTTGGAAACTCTTTTATTACTTTTATTATTTCTAATAATTGTATTGTTTCCTTTTACAGAATTAAATTTATTATTTTTTATAGATAAATTCTCTATAATAGCAGGGCCAATTTTTGAAAGACTATCAAAACCATTTTTAATATTTTTTTTTCTATCAATAATTCTATTACTATTAACACTATTATTTGTATAAGTTATTTTTGAAAAATTATTCATATCACCATTTTCACTTTTTGCAAAAGGAGTTCCTTTATTTGATATTATTTCAAACTGTTTTAAAGGAATTTGAATTTGATTACTTGATTCATTTTCATCTGATGATGTATATAAATTATCTCCTTCAGTAAAATTTATATTTTCATCATCAATAAAATCTTCATTTTCATCTTTTTTTAAATATTCATTATTATTTGTAAAATTATTAGTATTATTATTATTTTGAGAAATTTGATTTGATGATGATTTCATTATATCAAGAAATTTTGAAAATATAGAATCTAAATTATTAATTTTTCTTTTTATTTTATCTTTAAATAAAAAAATTTTTTCATTTTGATATCTTTGTTTTAAATTAAAATATTGTTCATTTAATTTCATATTTTTCTTTATTAATTTTTGTTTCTTATTTAATTCATAATCAATTTTTTTTTTTTCTTTTTTATTTTCTTTTAAATAAATAAAACTATCATTATTAGCATAAGTATAACTTTTTAATTTTTCCTCCATTTCATAAATTTTTGCTTTTAATTTTTCATTTTTTTTTTTTAATTTTACATTTTCCCTATAAGAAAGATTACTTTTCAAATCATTATTATCAACATAAAATGAATTAGTATTAATTATATTAGAAGTATTTGAAAAAAAAAGAATATTATTTTCAATTTTATTAATAAGATTCTCTATTTTTCCTTTTCTTGAAGCATGATTAATCGTTTCATTATCTCTTTTCCCAGCGCTTATTGGAGAAGACAAATTATTATGATTTTTACTAAAATTATGATAACCAATATGTCTAATTTGTGGTTTGATATAATTATCCATTTTTCAAAAATAAATATATAACAAAAATTGAATTTAAATAAAATAAAAATTATAAAATAATGAATTTTAACATATTTATTATATTACAAAAAAAAAAAAAAAACAAAATATAAAAAATGGAAAAACATAGAACTTTAAATAAAAGTGATCTTGATTTACAAAAAGAAGCTTTTATGAAAGCAAATGCAGATGTATTATATAAATTAACTTCTCAAGAAATTGGTTCAAGAGTTAATGAAGCACCTGAAGAAAAAAGACATACTTCAGATAGTAGTTTTACTAAACATTTAGCTGCAGTTGGAATGGTTAGAACTTCTAGTTTAAATTGTTCACAAGATAGAGAAAGAGTCATTAATGGTTCTAAAGATTGGATGCTTAATTTATGAATTATTTTGATATTAAATTTTTGAGTTTTTTTTTTTGAATTTGATTAAAATTTTTTTTTGTTTTTTTTTAATTTTTTAAGGTTTTTTTTTTTTTAAGATATATGAATATTTGTTTATTAAAAATATATTATAAATGAATATTGTGAAGAAGTGTAATAATTATATGAAAAACATTTTTTAGATAATTTAAAGCAGTTTTAAATATTTAATTTAATTTAATTTATTTATTAAAAGAATAAAAAATCGAAATATCTATTTACAAAAATATTACATACTTCAATAATATTAATTATTTATAAATAAATGAAAAAAAACATATAAATAACACTATTCAATAAATAAATTTTAATTAAACACAAAAAAAAATAAACTAAATTAAATAAATGAACATTAAGAAAAATAATAAATTCAAAAAAATTTAAATTATATAAATGAAAGAGAATTTTAGTGATGATAATTATTCAATTAATTCATATTCTAGTAAGAATTCACCTTATATGGATAAAGACAAACTATTAAAAAAAAATTATGATTCACATTTTTCAAATTTTGAAAATAATATACCAAATAATTCAAATTTAGTAAATAATACTACAAATTTTAAATCAAACAATATTTCATATACTAAAATACCAACAAGAAATGTTCAATTAAATTATAATAGACAAAGAAATAATAATCTATATAATTCACCTTCAATAAATTATAATTCCAATTTAGATGATAATAATATAGGTTATAAAAGAAATTTACCAATAAATGAATTCATCCCAAAAAATTCTACAACTTGGAATAAGATAATAGACTTTTTTTTTAACTGGTAAAAAAAACATAAATTAATAAATAATAAAACCCAATAAAAAAAATAAAAAAACTCAAAAAAAAACAAAATAAAAAAAAAATAATAAAAAAAAGTATAATATTTATAATTTACTTAATTTAATTCATAAATAAAAAAACATAATATAAAACAATCACTGAATATAATTTTTTAATTCTTCTTCAAATTCTCTATAACAATCATCTAAATCTTGTGATAAATTACTTAAAGCTTCCTTAAGAGCAACAGAAGGAGTAATAGCACCATTAGTTTGTATTTTAATTTCAATTTTATTTTCTAAAGGATGTGGTTTTCTATAAGCAGCAAATCTAACTTTTGGATTTCTTAATAACATCATTTTTACTATATTACCTAAAGTATGATCTTCTAATAAAATAGTAAATGTTGCTGTATGGGGAGTTCTTTCATCTTGAGAATATTCAACTTTTGCTTTTCCATCTGGGATTTTAAATAATTCAAATGCTTCTGGTGCGTTCATTTTTTTATATTTAAATGTTTTTTTTTTGTTAATTTTTTATTTTTTTGGTTAATATTTATATAATTTTATAAATTTTTAAAATATTATTTTATGATAATTTTTTTTTGTATTTTTTTATTCTTTATTTTTAGTTTTTTTTTTTTTTTAGTCATATGAGAATGTTATTTTTGGTTTGTTTTCTTTTTCAATTGTGTCTTTTTTAAGAATTTTATATAATTCTGGAGGGATTGAAAATTGGATTTTTTCTAGAATTATATTGAATAATTGTCTTGTTTTATTTATTTCATCATTATAAATATCAGAATGTATATTAAATTCAAGTAAATAATGAAAAATATGAATTATAACTGATAAAATATCCATATCTTGATAATATTCTTGAAAAATTGGATATATATAATCAAATATTATATTTTTAGAAATAATAAAATCATTAGCATCTATTTTTTGATAACTTAAGATATCAGAAATTATTTTTAAACAATGTAAATTTATATCCCTTGTATTGTTTTCTATTTTCATATCATTAATTATAATATTAAAAATGTCATTATTTAAAATAATCAAACAAAATTCATATCTAAATTCACATATATTTTGTATTGTAATTAATATATATGAAATAATTTCATTACTTAAACTTTTTAAACATTTTTTATTTCCATATAAAATAATGAATAATTCAAATAAATTAAATGAAAGAATTTCATTTATAGATGAATAATTTCCATTTTTAATTAAAGCATATAAAAATTTAACTGAATAATAAATAAAATTTGGATATTTAATATAAGTAGTCATATTATATTGAAGGTATTGAATAAAATAAAGAACAAAATTATAATTTGGAGAAGATAAAATTTCATATATTTCATTATCTCTTTGAATTTCAATCAAATTATATAAAGTATCTAAAATTATAATTTTATTTGATTGTTCTTTATTTTCATCATTATTTTTATATCTAAAAACTTCAATTAAATTATATGTAATATGAACTAAATTATTTATTTGTTCTTCATTTAATTGAGAAATTAAATTATAATTTTTAATATTACATATTGAAAAAAGACAATTAATTGCATTTGAAAGAATTTTTGGAAATTTTGTTTTTAATGATGATGTTATTGTTTGTATGAAATCTGTTTTTTCTAAAATATTATAACATAATGATTCTTGATTTAAAAATAAATTACTTAAAAACCAAAATAAATTTCCTGATAATTCTTCTATTTTTTCATTAATTAAGTTTTTATATATTGACAAAAAATCATCATTTATTAAATTTAATTTATATTTTGATTCTATTTTAAGTAAAATTTCTATTTTATTCCCAAAAATATTTATAAATGTTATTAAAATTAAATTTGAATAAGAATAATTTTTTTTTAATAAAATTTTAGTAATTTCTTCAAATAAATTCTCAAAAAAAAAATTGATTTCTTTTTCATTATCAAAATCAATTTCTTGAAAATAATCTTTTATTTGTGACAAAGCTCTTATTATTAAATTATGATTATTTGAATTTAAATCTTGTTTCAGTTGATTTATATTTGAATAAATATTAATAAATTTTACCTTATTTAAATTTAAATTATCATTATTTTCTTTTTTATCAAATCTTTTTTTTTGAATTACTTTAAATAATTTATTTTTCCTCAAACTTAAATTAAAATTATTTTGTCTTTCAATCATATTATTTTTTGAAAAATCAGAATATAAATTATTAAAATTTTCATTTCTTCCAACTAAAATTTCATCTTTCATATTTTTTTAAATTTTAAAAAAAAATATTTAATATTTATTTAATAATTATTTTTATAAAAAAAAATGGAAGAAACAGAAGAATTAATTCCAGGAGTATTTATTCACAAACAAATAATATCCTCATCATTAAAACCAAATTCAATAGGAACATATATTTTAAATGTAGAAGTAAAATTAGTAAAAATATTAACTCTTGAATTATCACTTGAAAATTTTAAAAATATTCAAATTGACTCACCAAAAATAGAAGCTAAAATCAATCCATTTGAAAATAAAGAAATAACAAGAATAATATTATTTGAAGATTGGGAATTTACACCAAAATATAATATTAAATTAGAATTTCCACCAAAAGAAATTCAAGAAAATTTCATAAAAAATGATGTAATAAAAAATGACAATCTCTTAAAAGAATGTTATGAAAATTTCTTTGATATAAATTTAGAATTATTTCCTCCAATTGAATTAGAAAATCTTTTAGATGAGAGAAAAATAGAAAAATTTGTAGATTATGAGTTTCCACCAAATGATATTTCAATGAAATCAAAAAAAAATATTGATGAAATAAACGATACATTTCATTGGAGAAGACCAGAAGATTTTATCTTATTAACAAATGAAAAAAATATAGTAACAAATATAATAATTGATAATCCAGAACCAAATGATATTATTCAAGAAACTTTTAGTGATAATAATTTTATAAGTTCAATTGGTTGCATTGCAGAAAAATCAAATTTAATAAAGAGATTATTTGTAAATGAAAATACATCAAAACATGGTATTTATATTATTAAATTATGTATAAAAGGTCAATGGAAAAATATTATAATTGATGATTTATTTCCATGTTATCCAAAAGGTAATCCTTGTGTTAGTCATTCTCCTTCTAATGAAATATGGATTCTTTTATTAGAAAAAGCAGTTGCAAAATATTATGGTTCTTATTATGATTTAATTAATATTAAAATTGCTGATTATCTTCTTTTATTAACTGGTTGTCCTACTTTTTTTTATGTTAAAAATGAACTTAATGATTTTTATAATAAAATTTATGATTATGTTAAAAATAAAAATTATTTAGTTGTTGGGTTAAAAAGATTAGAACAAAATGAATATCAAGAAGATGATTTTAATTCTATGATAAATCCTTCTATGGGTTATACTATTTTAGATATTGAAGATAAAGGAAACAAAAAGTTTTTACTTTTAAGAAGAATATTATTTTCTTTTGAAGAAGAAGAATTAATAAAAGAATATCAAACAAATTTATTTAAAGAATATCCTGATTTACAACAAATTTCATTTCCAGGAACACTTATTTTAGATTATGATGATTTTACAGAAGAATTTTCAAATATTTATGTTTGTTATGCAAAAAATTGGGAAGAAATGAGATTAAATGGAAAATTTATTATTTCTAAAAATAATAATAATAATATTATATCTAATTATTTTTATACATTTGATATTAATTCAGATTCAAATGTTATTATTTCACTTTTCCAAGATGAAGATTCAATTAAAGGAAATGATTCAAGAAAACCTATGATGGATATTTCTTTATCTCTTTTAAAATATGATAAAATTACTAATGAAATTAATCATGTTCAAACTATTGATTTTACATCTACTCCTTCAATTCAAATGGAATTTAATTTACCTTCTGGAAGTTATATTATTTATCCAAGAACAAGTGGTTGTTTTATTGGAAGAGGAAAAGAAAAAACAAATTTAAAAGATTTTAATAATAATTTTACAGAAATTTTTATAAATGTTATAAAAGATATTTTTGAAAAATATGATTTAAATCAAACTAATAAATTAGGATTTAAAGAATTTAATTGTTTAATGGAAGATATGACAAATAGTAAATTAGATGAAAGTGGATTTAATAATTTATTAAGAAATTATAGTTTTAATCAAAATGGTTTTACTGATAAAAGTTTAATAAAATATTTTGAAGATTCATATGATTTAGGAGAAAATAAAATAAGAGAATGGTTAAAAAATTTAGGATATGATAATGATTTATATTGTAGAGAATCAAGAAAATTTAATATCACAATACATTGTAATAATCCTTTTACTGCAAAATCACAAGATTCAATATCAACTGGAATTAATGGTAAATTAAATAAAATATTATTAAAATTTTTTGGAGAAGAAAGAAAAGTGAATAATAATGATGTTAGTATTGTTTATTTAAAAAGTAAATTGGCTGAATCAATTATTACTTTAGGTTGTAAAAATAATACAATGAAAAGATTAAAAGTCACTTTAAATTTTAATGATTTAAATAAAATTAATACTAATGGAAGAAAAGAATGTTCTAGGATAATTGAAGGAAATGATATAGAATATTTTATGCAAATCCTTGCAGCTAATTATGAGGATTTTGAAAATATGGATTTTAATATTAAAGCATTTCCAATTTAAGAGTTTTAATAATTTTTTTTTAATTTTATTTAATCTTTTTTAATTGAATTTGAATATTTAAATAAAAAATTTAAAAAGAAATATAAATTTTATGATTTTATTTATACTAAAATTTCTAAATCTAAAAAATAATATATAATAATAATGACTTTTATTTTTAGTTTGTTAAAATGTTTTTTTTATTATAATTTTTACTGATCCATAATCTGTCATAAATTAAACTAATAATGAGGAATTATTCACATATAAAAATATCATTTATATTGAACTCAAAAAATATTTTGAGAAAGAAAGAATATTAAATGTTTTTAATATTTAATAATTATTGTATTATTATGATATATTATTTAAGAAAAAAAAGATATAGAAAAAATTTATTAATTATCATTTTCAAAAAAAATATATTTATATTTTTTGATTATTTGATTCCAAATCCCAATAAAAAAAGAAAAAATAAAAATGATTAAAAACTCAATCCCTAAATAAATAAATAAAAACCAAATATAAACAAATAATATTTGAATATAGAAAAATATATATTATATTTCACATATTAAATTTGAAAAAAATTAAAAAAATTTAAATTAAAATTAATAAAAAAATACAAAAATGAATACATATTCCTTTCAAAAAAGAAACCATCATTTTTCAACATCATTTACATCAAATGAGGGAATAAATATAAAAAAATTACTAAATAATGAAATAGACATAAGTGGAATAAAACAAATAGGAAATTATAAAATAGGAGCAGAATTAGGAAGTGGTGCATTTGGAAAAGTAGTATTAGGAAAAAGTATATTAACAAATCAAACAGTAGCAATAAAAATATTAGACAAATTTATTTTATCCCAAACACCAGAAGACTATGAATTAGTTCACCAAGAATTATCAATATTAAAAATAGTAAAACATAAATACATAGCTCAATTATATGAAATATTAGAAACATCTCAATTTATTTTTATAGTAATTGAATATTGTGAAGGAAAAGATTTAATGGATTACATATTAACAAAATCAAAATTAAGTGAAAAAGAATCATTAAAATTTTTCCAACAATTAATAAATACATTACTATATTTACATAGTCAAAATATTGCACATAGAGATATAAAAATAGATAATATGTTATTAGATAAAGAAAAAAATTTAAAATTAGTAGACTTTGGTTTAAGTACAAAATATTCAGATGATGAATTATTAAATCAACCATGTGGTACAGTAGTTTATGCTGCTCCTGAAGTTTTAGATGGAAAAGAATATCATGGAATGTTGGCTGATGTTTGGTCTTCTGGTATTGTTTTATTTGGTATGATTAGTGGTTTTTTACCTTTTTGTGATAATGATGATGAAATTAATAAGAAAAATGTATTGAAAGGTAAAATTGATATTCCTGATTTTTTTCCTCCTTTAGTTAAAGATTTATTGAAACATATGTTAGATGTTAATCCTATTACTAGATATACTTTACAAGAAATTAGAGAACATCCTTGGTTTAATAATCAAAATTATAATATGCTTCCTGGGATTGTTATTGGGTATAATAAAATTCCTATTGATGAGAAAATTATTGTTAAATGTGAAAAATATGGTTTTGATAAAGGAAAAGTTAGAAGAAGTGTTTTTGATAATAAATTTGATAGTGGAAGCGCTTTGTATTATTTACTTGTTAAAAAAGGAAAAAATGAAGGTGAAGATAGTATTAGTGATATGTGTTCTGATGATTTTATTAGATTTGTTCTTGATGAAAATAATATTATTGGTAATGAAAATGAAGAAATTTTTACTAATCAAATTGAAAATAATAATAATTCTGTTTCTAATATTAATAATTATAATTCTAATAATAATATTAAAATAAATAATAATAAGAATGGTGATAATAAAATTATTGATAATGAATATAAAAATTGTGATAAAATTATTGATTTTAATAATAAGAGTTGTGATAATAAAATTAATGATAATAATAATAAAAATTTTGATTATAGAATTAATGAATATAGGAATAAGAATGATAACAAAAATATTGAAATATATAGAAATATAATTGAAAATATGAATAGTAATAAACATTATAATAATAATAATTATAATATTAAGAATATTAAAAGTTATAATCATATTAATAATATTAGTAATAATGTTAATGAAAATAGAAATGAGAAAAAAAAAGAAAAAAAAAATAAAAAAGGAGAAAATTCATTTAGGGAAAATATTGATAGAAGTGAAAAAGAAAGGGAAAAAAGTAAAAACAAACTTAATCATAATAATTCTCAAAGAGAACCTGTTATGTTACCAACAACTTCAAGTTTATTAAAAAAAAAATCTAAAAAAGAAAATAATAAAAATGAAGACACAAAGAAAAATGAAACTTTAAAATTAATTCAACAAAGTAGAGATTTAAAACAAAAGAAAATTAATAATAACTTAAATGATAATAATTTAATATTAAATCATACTATTGAAGAATATTTTAATAGACAAATTCAATCAAAAATTAATTTACTTAAACAAAATAATCAATTAATAAATAACAAAATAATATCCAATCCTTGTCAAAAAAATTCTTATAAAAGTTTAAAAAAGGAAATAATATCAAGAACAGATAGAAATAAATTAAATAAACAAAATAAACATCTTTCAAGTTCAATTGATATAGATTCAAAAACAGCAATTAAATTAGAAAATAAAATAAAAAGACAATTAAATCAATTTTATAAAAGTAAAAATTCAAGTGAATCAAAAAGTTTTAAAAAAATAAATAATATTAATAATAATAATAATATTAATAATAATAATAATAGTAATAATTATAATAATATTAGTAAAAATCATTGTGTTATAAATTCATCTATTTTATTAAATAATAAAACTAAACAAACTAGAAATATTAATAATAATACTTTTTCAAAATCAAATACAAAATTAAATAAATCAAATTCACAACATTCTATTTATGAATATTCAAAAAAACCAAAAAAATCAAAATTTACAAATGAAGAATTAAAAGATAAATTAAATCATATGTCAATATCTTTTACTAATCAAATGCTATTTAAAAATTTTAAACAAAGTTTAAATTTATCTTTACAATTTGACGCATTTACAAAAAAAATACAAAAAGATAATAGTTTATTTGAAATATCAAATAATAAAAATAAGAATAATCATAATTATAGTAATATGAAATTTTTTGATAATTCTCAAAATTCAAAAATTTTAAATCAATCAATGAAAGAAATTAGTAAAAAGCAATTATGTAGAAGTATATCATCAAATTCAAAAAATAAAAGTAAAAATTTATGTAATAAAAGTGTATATGATATAAATAATTCAAAATTAAAAAAGTATGAATTATTATTTAAAAATAATAATAATCCAAATCAAAAATCAGATTATTTTTTCAAACCAAAGTTTGAGCAAAAAAATAAAAAAAATAAAATTAATAATCAAAAAAAGAAAAACTGGATTAATTTTTCATATTCAAATATTTTTATAAACAATTCAAATAATTTATATCAAAAGAAAAATAATAATAATAATTACAATAATAATAATAAATATAATATGGGTTCTTCAGTAGTATCACATAGGAAAAAAAATTCAATTGATGTAAGAGATCTTTCAGATTCACCAAATCACTTTAATTTACTTAATGAAAAAACAAGAATTTCAAAAATTCCTTGGAAAATTAAAAAAGATGGTATTGATAAAAGATTAGATAATGATGCAATTTATAATAAATACTTTAAAAGAATTAAATATTTTCCTATTAATAATAATCTACATGGAAGATTTATTTTGCCTTTTAATAGAAGTAATCATTCTATTAAGAAGAAAAATGGAAATAATGTTAGTATTAGTGATTCTTCTTCTTTTTCTTTAAATAAAACTTCTATTTCAGGATATAATAATAATGATAATAATAAAATAAATGAAAATGAAAATAATAATAAAAGTTTTAAAGGGAAAAAAAAGATTAAACCATTAAAATAGTAAAATTTCTATTAAGTAATAATAGATAACTTATTTTTTTCATAATAATTATTAAAATTAACCAAAAGATAGTCTTAATTTATAAATCAATATAAATAATTTTTTTATTAAAATTATTTAAAATTTAAAACCACACTTTTAAATAATAGATTAATAAAAAATAAAAATTTAATTAAATTTAATAATATAAACAAAAAAATAAAATAAACTTTAAAACCTCAAAAAAATTAAAAATTAATCATAAACAAATAAAAAAAATAAACATATTCTTTTAATATTTTAAAAAATATTTCTACATTTCATTAATCATTTTAATCATATTATCCTTAACAAAAATTTTAAATTCATTAAAATCAATAGTACCACTTTTATCAATATCTAATTTTTTAAACATTTTTTCTAATTCTTCCTTATTTGGTATAGGAGTACCTAAACCATCAGCAATTTCTTTCATACATTGAAATAGTTCACTTTTATCAATAGTTCCATTTTTATTTTTATCAGCAGAATCAAAAGATTGTTTTGCAATTGGATTAAATGCACTTGGATTATTTAAAGATTCTAAAAGTTGTTTTTTTAATTGAGAATTCATTTTAATATATTTTATTTTTAATAAACCAAGTCATTAAATATAATTTGATTATATTAAGAAATTAAAATTAAATATCAAATTAATTAAATTAAAAAAAATTATAATAAATATTATTAAAAAAATAATAATATTAATTTCTCCTACAACAAGTTCTTCTATTATTTTGATTTTCATTTTCTGTATCAGAATTATTTTTTTGTTTTAAAACAATTCTCCCTGTATTTGTAACTTCATTTTTTAAAATTCCTTTATGATATAAATTTAAATACATTTTTCCAAGTTTATAAAATAATTCATTAACTCCAGTATTATCATAAGAAGAAGTAAGACTAAAAATAATATTTTTCTCTTTAGCATAATTACTAGCTTCTTCTTCTTTAACTTCTTCTTTAGAATATAAATCACTTTTATTTCCAGCAAGTCCAATAATAATATTATCACTAATTTCATTTTTAATTGCTTTATACCAAAAATTACAAGCATTATTAAAAGTAGTTCTATTTGTAATATCATATACAATTATACATATTTTTGAATCTACATAAAATAAACGATTTACTGCATGATATTTTTCTTGTCCTGCTGTGTCCCAAATGTCAAAATGTACTAAAATGTTATCTATTTTTAATTCTTTTGTTACGTAGGATACTCCAAATGTTGATGCTGCATTCTCTTCAAAACGATCTATTAAACGAGATATAAATGTTGTTTTTCCTACTCCCGAATCTCCTATTACTATTACTTTACATTTTAGTTCTGACATTTTATTTTAATTTTTTTTTTTTTTGATTTTTATTTTTTTTTTTTGTGTTTTAAAGATTTTTTTTATTTTAATTATTTTTTTTTTTTTGTTATTTTATGGGGTTATTTCTTAGTAATGTTATTTTTTATTGTTTTTTTTATTTCTTTTTTTATTTTTTTTGGGGATTTGTTTATATCTTTTAAATAAAATTTGTGTTTATGATATCTTGTGACAATTTTTTTTTTTATTATAATTTCATTAAATCTAATCCTTTAAATATATTTAATTTTTAAAATTCAAATAATAAATTAAATAAGTTTTAACAACCCAATAAAATAAATTTATTTCATTATCAATTTAAAAGAAACATTAAATAATTCATATAAAAAAAGAAAAAAAAAAATTTAATCACAAAAAAAAAATAAAAAAAAAATTTAAGGAAAAGATTTTTTAGTCATAATTTCATAAAATTCATCAAAAGTAATTTCTTTTCCACTAGAAGAAGTTCTTTCTAACATATCTTTTAAATCATCATTACTCATATTTTCTCCTAATTCAAGAGCAACTTTTCTTAAAGAATTAATATTAATAGTGTCACTATTAGGATCATCAATAAACATATCAAAAATTCTTCTAACTCCTTCTTTCGATTCACTATCACGTAATTTCGCATTAATTGCAGTAACATATTCATCAAAAGTTATTCTTTCATTTTTTTTTGAATTAAATGTTTCTAAATCTGCTAATAAATTATACATTGTTGGATTTTCTTTATCATAATTTAATGCTTTCATTGATGATATTAATTCCTTTGGATCTAATTTTCCTTCTCCACTTGAATCAAATAATTCAAATGCTTGACGAATTTCTTCTATTTCTTCATTTGATAATCCTGGACGTTGGATTTTTACTTTTGATCTTTGTTTTAATGATTTTTTTGACATTTTTTATCAATATTTTTTTTTAATTTGTTTTTATTTTAAATTAATTTTATTTGATTAAATGTTTTAAAAAATAATAAATATATTTTTATTTAAATAAATATATAATAGTTTTTTAGAGAAAATATATACTATAATTAATTTAAATATTATTACTAAATTCAATATACATAATATTTAGAAAGGAATATAGTAATATTATATAATTAATATATAAAGTAAATAATTTTATAATAATTTTTTTTTAATTTAAAATAAATATTTTAATAAAAAAAAATGTTAAAAAAATTAAATATAATCCTAATAATATTTCTCCTATTTTTTCAAATTTCAATTAATAAAATAAAAAATGAAAAAACCAAAGAACCAAAATTAATATTTGTATATGAGCATATGCGTCATGGTGCAAGAGGACCACCTTTTGATTCAAATTCAAACTTTACAGATGAATATGGAACAAAATGGTTTGGTGATGGAGATTTAACAAATATAGGTAAAAGAATGCATTATATTTTAGGAATTAGAAATAGAAAAAAATACTCATCTTTAATTAATATTAATAAATTTAATCCAAAAGAAATTTTAATTAAAAGTACTAATTCAAATAGAACTATTCAAAGTGTTTTAAGTCAATTATATGGAATTTATCTTCCAGGAATTGGAGAAAAATTAAATAATGATAAAGAAATTGAATTTGCTTATCCGCCAAATAAAAAATATTTAAGTGATGATGTTATTAAAGAAGTTAATGAATTAGGAAATTTTTCTTTAATTAATGGTATTGAAATTTTTCCTATTCATCCTTTTGAAAATGGAAAATTATTTTTAAATGAAATTTCTGAATGTCCTAATATGAAAAAAATAAAAGAAGATTTAATTAAAAAATCTAATATAACTTTAATTTATGATAAAATAAATAAAGAATTTGGAAATGAATTAAAAATATATTTTAATTATAGTGATACGAAATTTATTTATGATTTTAATAAAATTATTTCAATTACTGATAATTTTATTTGTAATTATGTTCATAATAAAAATTTAGATGATTTTTTAAATAAAACTAAAATAAATAAAGAGAAATTTTATAATATTTCAATTGAATTACATACTGCATTTTTATATCAAAATCAATGTGATTTAGAAATTTGTACAATGACAGCGTCTCCTTTAATGGAAGATTTATTAATTTATATTTCAAATAGAATTAAATATCAAAATGAAGAAAATTATAAATATCCTAAATTTGTTATTCATTCTGGACATGATACTACATTAAGTCCTATTCAATATTTTATGTTTGGTGTTTTTGGTACTAAATATAAATATATTGATTTTGCTTCAAATGTATTATTTGAAGTTTATAAAAGTGAAAATTATTCTTCTGGATATTTTGTAAAATATATTATTGATGATGAAGAAGTATTAAATATTGATTTTGAAGAATTTAAAAGTAAAATAAATAAATCAATTTGGTCTAAGGAAAAAATTAACAATTTTTGTGGAATTAATACTAGTAAATTTAGTACACTTTCTATAATTATTATAATAATTTTAAGTATATTTAGTTTAATCATGATTGGTATAAATGTTGTTTTATGTTATAAATTAAATAAAAAAAAAGAAATTCTATTTGAACCATTAAATTAAAAAATTGGAAATAATTATAATTATATAAATAAAATATTTTAATAATAAATTCTTATTTTTCATTAATGTTAAGTAATGAAAATTATTATTCAAATAATTTTAAAAATTCACCTTTTGGGAAAAAAAAAGTTACTGATTATAAAAAATTATTTAAATATTCTATAGTTATTGGAATTGTATTAATTATTTTTTATAGTATAAAAAGTAAAATTGATAATATATCAAAAATTCAAAAAGAAATAATTTCAAATAAAAATTTAATATTATCAATTCAAAAAAGAGAAGAAGCTTTAAATCAAGGAATATCATTATGTAAAAAAGAAGTAGAAAAATTAAAGAATGATAAGAAAAATTTGAATGAAAAAAAAACAATAATAAAATATGAAAATGAAAAATTAGAAAAAAACAAAAATGAAAACACAAATACAGAAAAAGTAAAAATTGATGAAAATATAAACAAAAAAAAGAATGAATTAAATGAATTAAATAATAAATATAATGAATTAGAGAAACAATATAAAGACTTAACAACACAAAATGAAAACTCAATAAAAGAAATAGGAAAATTAGAAAATGATATAAAAGATTTAGAAATAAAAAATAAAGAAAAGCAAAAAATAAAAGAAGAAAAAGAAAAAGAATTAAAATATAATTCAAAAATAATAGAAAATGATAAAGAATATATAATATTCCGAAATTCTTATTCAACAAAAATATATAATATTGAATTATTATATCGTTTATCAAGAGATGGTTCATCAATATTATCATTTCATAATAAAATAAAAGATACTAAAAAAACTTTAATATTAATTTTATTAAAAGATGGTAATAAAATTGGAGGTTTCACTTCTCAATCTTGGAATATTAATGGATTTCAATTTGATTATTATTCTTATTTATTTAGTATTCCTTTATCTAAAAAATATCTTATTCAAAATCCAAGTAATGCTATTTTTTCTTCTTCAAATGAATTTATTTGTTTTGGTAATGGAGATTTAAAAATTTATCCTGATAAAATTTTTTCTAATTTTCCTACTTCTTATTCTTATAAATCTAATAAATTAGAATTAACTAATGGAAAAAGTTCAGTTGAATTAGTTGAAATGGAAGTTTATAAAGTTATTGATTAAACAAAATTTTTTTTTCTCTTTTTAATTAACTTATTTATTATTTAGATATTTATATAATTTTATATGATATAATTATTTGAAATGATTATATTTTTTTCTTGTTTTTTGATTAAAAAAATTATTATTTAATCTGAAAATAAATGTTAAATTATTCATATAAAAAAAATATTCATGTTACAAATTAACTTCTACCCTAAAATAATTTCTTTATTATTAATATCATTATTAAAATTAAAATAATGTCTTTTTATTATATTAACATTTCATCTTATTATCATATAAAATAAATATAAAAAATATGAGTCAAAGCTTTAATAAAAGAGTGAATTATAGAAGAAAACAAATTAAAGATATTACAAAAGTATAATAATCCAAATAAATTTATTTATCAAAAAAACATTTATTACAAATACCAATATAATAATCTAAGTTATTTTTTCATATATTTTCTTTTTTTTTCATCTTTATATGGTTTATTATTCTTCCTACATCTATTAAATATTATAATTATAATTTTTTTCTCACTAATTCTTTTTAAATTGATATCAAATTCATTTCTTCTATATTTGAAATATTTTCTTTTTTAAATTCATTGAATAAAATATTAAATATTTTTAATTTAAATCAATTTTATTTATTATTTGAAGTTGATAATCATTTGTTAATACTGAACTATTTTACATCTCATTTCAATATTTATTTAATTATTTTTTAATTCTTTAAAAGATTAATTTCATAAAAAATTATTTTTAAATTTTATTATATTAACAAATAAATATAATTATCAAATTTTATTTAGAGTAATTAAACAACATAATAACAGCTTTTTCAATATTATAATCAGCTTTAATTAATGCAATTTTCAATTCTTGATCATTAATATTACTTAAATCATAAGATTGTCTTGCTAAATTAATCATTTTTTGAACTTTAACATCATTATTATAATGTTTATTTTGTAGAAAATTCATTTGTTTTTGATTATAATTTGGATAATTATGATGATTATTTGGAATATTATTATTGTGATTATGATTAGGGGGATATGGATAATTATTTTTATAATAATTATTTATAGTATTTGGTATTTTATTTTGAATTTCATTTTTTTGATAATTATTATTATTATTTTTTGAAAATAAATTACTAACCTTTTTAAAACCATCAATAACTTGTTCTTTTACCCCCTCAAAAACTTTACTAATTTTTGAATCTTCTTCTAAATTTTTATTGAATTGTTCATTTGTTCTAATTTTTAATAAAGCATGAATATGTTTAGGTCCATATATTTTTTCACATTTTTTACAAAAATACATTTTACATTCTGGACATTTATATATTTTTGTATAAACTGGCTTTGTATTACATGATATACAAGCTATATTAAATTGAATTTTATAATTTTGATTATTATTATTATTTTCATTATTAATATTATTTGAATTTTGAATATTTTCATTTATATTATAAAGATTTGGATTTATTTCATGATTTATATCAATATTATTATTAATATTATCATTATTTTGATTATTCATTACTTGATTTTCATTTTTATTATTTTTATTAATATTATTAATTTGACTAATAATTGATTGAGGTTGAACTAATTGAGGTTTAATTTCATTATTTAATTCATCATTTTTATTTTTTTGAATATTATCTTTACCCAGATTATTAATAACTGGTTTAACATTAATATTATTTTTATCATTATTATTATCAAATTCATTTTTATTTTCCAAACAATTATTGTTAATAATATTTTCATTAAATGAATCTTTCATAAAACTTTCACTTATTTTTTTTTTAAGTTTATTATCTTCATTTTCTAACTCAATTTCAATAATAGAAACTTCTTTTTTTTTTAATTGAAATAAAAATTGATTATAATCAGAAGATGTTTGAATCATTATTTTATCTTCTTCTTTATCCTTATAAAAAAGTTGTAATTTATTTAAAAATTCTTGAGGTATTTCTAACATTTCTGCTAAATTCGTTGAAAAAGTTTCAAAATTATCAGGTAAAATGACTTTTTTCTTATCATCATAAAATTTTAAAATAGCTTCCATTTTTTTGTTAATATTTTAAATAATAAATTAAATATATATAATTATAGTGTATATTAAACTATGTTATTCTATTTTATTAACATTTACTAATGATAAAAATTACAATACTACTTATTAAATATATTATATATGTTTTCAACTTTATAATTGTTTAATTCATGAAATTAAATTCAATCTATTATATTCATTTATTTATTTTTCAAAAATAAGAAATAATAGTTTAAATTTATATTAATAATCTTTTTTCTTTTTCGCTCTAAAATGATCTTTAATACATGCTAAACATTTAAGAAAATATTTCGAGAATAAATTTTTAGTTTCAAAAGATAAATGTCCATTTGGTGTTAATAATATAGTTAAAAAAGATGCATCTTCAGAAATTTTTGTCAAACAAAAATATAATTGTAAATTTGGAAGACATACATAATTTTCTAAATTATTAAATAATAATTCAATTTTATTATCACTGAAATAAAGTTTTTTCAGGATTAAAGAAGTAAGTAAAAAATTGTTATCTGCTTTAAGAATATTTATTCTTGAATTTAGTTTTTCTAAATTTCCATTAATTTCACTGATTAATTTAACTTTATTTAAAAGAATATCATTAATATTCTTCCAATTATTAATATAACTCCAAACTTTTTGAATAGAAGCATTTATATAAATTCCTTTTAAAATTTCTAATCCATTAAAATTTGTTTTTAAATACTTAACAACATTATCACAAAATAAAATTTTATCTTTTTCAGATATTAAGTCTTTATATATAAAAAACATTTCTTCATTAAAATAATATTCACAAAATAATACTGTCTTTTTCTCACATGAATCCCAATAAAATTTAAAATCAATAAAAATCTCCATTTTTGATTTATCTAATGAAACAAGTTTATGAGTATATGATTTGAATAAAGGAGTTGATTTAACATTTGTTACGATAATTCTAAAAGGGAAATTATATTTAATTATTATTTCCATTATTGCACCTTCTTCATCAAATGAATCACCTTTTATCTTTTTTGCTTTAGTTATTATTGCATATTGTGTTATTTCGGTATATAAATAGAAATTTGAGAAACATTCATAAACTCTTTCTAATTCATCTTCAAAACAGAATGAAAAAGAAATTTTATGACTCATATATACAATAAAATATTATTTTAAATTATATAATAAAAATTATATTATTTTATTTATATATTTTACAAATGCAGAATATTAATTTGTTTTATTAAATAAAAATAAAATCAAAAAGGAAATTTATTTATGAAAATAAATAATTAAAATTTTTAATGAACAAAATTTATTTTTCTTCAAGGTTTTAAATTAAAAAATATATTATTAAATAAAATTATTTAAAAGTAAAAATTATTTAAATAATGAAAAATCAAAAACTATTTTTTGTCAAAAATTAAATAATTATTTTTATAATTTTATATAAATAATATTACCTGTGTTTTATTAAAACTTTCATTTATTCTTTTCTCTTTATTATATTTTTAAAAATAATAGATATTTATTAATTTTTACTGTTATAGTTTTTCAGTACTTCCATAAATTTTAAATAATTTTTATATACTTTAATATTATTATTTACATTTTGTTTTAGGAAATAATTATTAAAAATAAAATTAATTTTTTACCATCAATATTCATATTCTTCAAATTTGGTTTATTGATCTTTAGGGATTTTTTTGATATTTTATTTGATAAATATTTTATTTTATATTATAAATTAAAGTATATATATTAAAAAAAATAATTTTTTATCAAAAATATATGAAATTCCTATCCTTTTTCTTATTATATCTCTTATAAAATTTTATCTTTTGATATGTTTTAATATTTTTATGTTTTTCATAATTTTTATTTTATTTTATTAGTAAAAAAGGATTTATATATAAGTTAGATATTTTTTTCTTGATTCATGATTAATTAATATTAAAATCATTTTTAAACTTGCTGAAAATATTATTATTATAAAAAATATGAATTAGATGAGTTATCTTGACATATTATTATATTTTGGGGTTTGTTATTAAATTTTTTTTCATTTTATTTATATAAATTAATAAAATATAATTTATTTTTAAATAATTAAAATAGAAAAAAATAAAATATAATTTGATATAGGAATTAAAATTTTTTTGGGGGATTGGGGATGGGGGATTGGGGATTGGGGATTGGGGATTGGGGATTGGG
>JAEEGK010009162.1_pt1 | contig 23189 bp, 22 predicted proteins | sample 8958771 | NCBI WGS metagenome assembly JAEEGK01 (sample SAMN16246547, study PRJNA631951) | gut metagenome | biome: gut microbiome; feature: rumen; material: SC-attached | host: Bos | place: Iran: Karaj | collected 2018-10 | reverse complement strand
TGGCATTGATAATCTTCACGTTATTACCGATATAGCTGCGATCAGGACGCGATATGCGGAGCTCATCCTCAATCATCTGCTGCAGACGCTGCTTCAGCTCCTTATCACGCTCATGCTTCACCATCAGACTGGCCACCTGAGAGTTCAACTCACGGAAGATGGTCACATTGCCATCACCCATCTCGTTGAGCACGGAGATCACACTACCCTCGCCATAGGTGGCATCGTCAGTGGTCTCAAGGGTGCAGATGTTCGAGATGTAACAGTCGTTACCGATGGTATAGTTGTTGATGTAGTTACCTACCTTCTCAATCAAACAGTCGTTGCCAACGGTGACATTCCTCAGGGTGGCATCGTTAATACCAGAATGCTTCAGGAAGCCCTTGCTTACCTCCACCATCTTGTTGAATGATCCCAGTCGAATGTCGCCATAGAAAATGACACGATGAAAATTGTAAGGTTTAAAGTCTTCTGCAACTAACACACGCTGCCAGTCTTCCGCCCAGCAGACGTTGTTCTCTAAAATCTCAATTTCGTTTTGTGTTAAATTTCTGTAGTTACTCATATTATTTCAATGTTTCAATTTTCAATCTTCAATATTATAAAGAAAATCATTATACGGATACTTCTGTACATGCAACTCACGCACACGCTTATAAAGGATGTCGCGCAACTCATCAATATTTGCTTTTTGTTTCGCGCTTATGAAGAGACACTCCAGGTATTGCCCTGTACTCCCTGTCTCCTTGTCTCCATGTCTCCCTAATTTTCCCATCCATGTCTTCTCCAAGTCCTCGAGCGTCAGATTCTCTTTGGTCATGGGCGTCAGATCATCCTCTTCCTTGGGAATAAAGGTATAGGCATCGATCTTGTTGAACACCAGCATCGCAGGCTTGTCAGCACAACCCAGTTCCTTCAGAGTCTCCTCCACTACACGGATCTGCTCCTCAAAGTCGGGGTGCGAGATGTCTACCACATGCACCAGCAGATCAGCCTCTCTCACCTCATCGAGGGTGCTCTTAAAGCTCTCCACCAGGTCAGAGGGCAACTTACGGATAAAACCGACGGTATCAGCCAACAGGAAGGGCAGGTTGTCGATGGTCATCTTTCTCACTGTGGTATCGAGGGTAGCAAAAAGCTTGTTCTCAGCAAACACCTCACTCTTGGCTAGCAGGTTCATCATCGTACTCTTGCCCACGTTGGTATAACCTACGAGTGCCACGCGAATCAGTCTGCCACGGTTCTTTCTCTGGGTGGTCTTCTGCTTATCGATCTCAGCCAGACGCTGTTTCAGCAGGGTGATACGCTGCAGGATGATTCTTCGGTCCATCTCCAACTGGGTCTCACCAGGTCCACGCAGTCCCACAGAACCCTTTCCACCTCCTGAGCCTGAGCCACCACCTTGACGTTCCAGGTGAGTCCACAGGCGCTGCAGTCGGGGCAACATATAACGATGCTGAGCCAACTCCACCTGAGCCTTGGCTTCAGCTGTCTGGGCCCTCATGGCGAAGATGTCGAGGATCAGTGAGGTACGATCCAGGATCTTCACCTGAAGCTCCTGCTCGATATTCCTCATCTGCTTGGCACTCAGCTCATCATCGAAAATCACCATACCCACAGGCTGTGGGGCGTCAGATTCATCTAAAAGTCCTTGTGCCCACAAAGATGCATCCTGTGCGTCTACCCACTCATCGTAGGCATCCTGACATTGTTTAATATATTGCTTGATCTCCTGTAGTTTACCACTACCTACGTATGTCGTCTGACTGGGTCCACCTACCTTTTGGGTAAAGCGCTTCACGGTTACAGCACCAGCTGTATCCGCCAAGAACTCCAGTTCGTCGAGATATTCCTTGGTCTTGGCTTCATCCTGCTCCTTAGTAATGAGTCCCACCAGTACAGCAGTCTCTGCCTTCGCCTCTGATATTACAAATTCCTTCATATTGCATGCAAAGATACGGAAATTTTAGCCACTTGCTAAAATTTCCGTGTTAATCCGTGTTAATCCGTGCCTAAAAAAAATAATTCATTGTATTTTTGCAGCAAATTATTTAAAAACCAAAATCAAAAACATTATGAGAGTTATTATTCAAAGCAACTATCAGAACATGTCACAGTGGGCAGCTAACCACGTGATTGAGCGTATCAACCAGTTCAACCCCACCCCCGACCGTAAGTTTGTGCTGGGTCTTCCCACAGGTTCCTCTCCCGTTGGCATGTACAATGCCCTCGTAGAGGCCAATCGTGCTGGTAAGGTATCATTTGCTAACGTTATCACCTTCAACATGGACGAGTATGTAGGTCTGCCCGAGACCCACCCTGAGAGCTATCATGCTTTCATGGCTCGCAACCTATTCGATCATATCGACTGCCCCAAGGAGAATATCCATATCCTCAATGGTAATGCCCCCGACCTGCAGGCTGAGTGCAAGCACTACGAGGAGATGATTGCAGAGGCAGGTGGCATCGACCTGTTCATCGGAGGTATTGGCCCCGATGGTCATATCGCTTTCAATGAGCCAGGCTCTTCTCTGCGCTCTAAGACCCGTATGAAGACCCTTACCACTGACACTCGTATTGCCAACAGCCGTTTCTTTGGTGGCAGGCCCGAGAATGTACCTGCTCACGCCCTCACCGTTGGTGTTGGTACAGTGATGGATGCCCGCGAGGTAATGATCCTGGCCAATGGTCATGCCAAGGCTCGCGCCCTTCAGGCAGCTGTCGAGGGTTCTATCAACCACATGTGGACCATCTCTGCCCTGCAGATGCATGAGCATGGTATCATCGTTTGCGATGAGGAGGCTGCCGACGAGCTGAAAGTAGCTACCTATAAGTACTTCAAGGACATCGAAAGCGAACAAATATTATAATGAGAAAATTATTTTTAGCAATACTATTAACGTCATCAGCCCTGGTTTGGGCTGGTGACGTTACTGTTTCATCACCTAACGGTAGTTTGGTGGTGACAGTAAGTGATCGAGGCGGACGCCTGTCCTATACAGCCAGTCTCGATGGTGTCAAAGTGTTAGAGCCCTCCGCCCTAGGCCTCAAAACCTCCCTCGGTGATCTCACCAAAGACCTCAAGGTTCTAACCTCAAACCTCTTACCCCTAACCTCTAGTTACCAGATGCGAGGCACGAAAGCCTCGACATCTCATTACGAGGCCAACACTCTGACTGTGGATGTTGAGAACAAAGAAGGCGTGAAGTTCAGCATCCTGTTCCAGGTGAGCAACAACGATATAGCTTTCCGCTATCAGATGCCCCGACAGAAGATCAATCGCCGTGAATACAAGCGTGTGCGCATCCTGGCCGAGTTGAGCAGTTTCAACTTCCCTGATGGCACTACCACCTTTATCTCACCCCAGATAGGTCCCGAGTCCGGTTGGGAGCAGACCAAGCCCTCTTACGAAGAAGGCTACTCCAATGATGCCCCCATGACCACCCCCTCCCGCTATGGCCATGGTTACATCTTCCCTGCGTTGTTTCACATTGGGGGTTCTGATGTCAAACCCATTGATGGAATTTTTGCAAAAAATTCCATCAATAAAAAAAATAATCTCCCCCTTTCTAAGGGGGAGCAAGAGGGGGTTCTCTGGGCTCTGGTATCAGAGACCGGAGTCGGTTCCAACTACTGTGGAAGCCACCTGTCAGATTATCAATCTGGCATGGGTTACACAGTTGTTTACCCTGATCGTGGCGAGAACAATGGCTATGGCACAGACTACGCAGCCATTCCATTGCCTGGCGAAACCCCTTGGCGAACCATTACTGTTGGCAATAGCCTGAAACCTATTGCCGAAACTACGATTAGTTACGACGTGGTGGAGCCTCGCTTTAAGGCTTCGACCGACTACAAGCCCGGCCGCTACACCTGGAGCTGGCTGATTGGTCAGGACAACTCCATCAACTACGATGATCAAGTCCGTTTTATCGACCTGGCTTCAGCCATGGGCTTTGAGTACTGTCTGGTAGATAACTGGTGGGATCAGAACATTGGTCGTGAGCGTATAGCCGAGCTCTCCAAATACGCCCAGAGTAAGGGTGTTCACCTGCTGATGTGGTACAACAGCAATGGCTTCTGGAACGATGCCCCACAGACCCCACGCAACTGCATGAACACAGCCATTGCCCGTGAGAAAGAGATGTCATGGCTCGAGAGCATTGGCGTGAAGGGTATCAAGGTCGATTTCTTCGGAGGCGACAAGCAGGAGACTATGCAGCTCTACGAGGACATTCTCTCCGATGCCAATCGTCATGGTCTGCAGGTGGTGTTCCATGGTTGCACAGTGCCTCGCGGTTGGGAGCGTATGTATCCTAACTTCGTAGCCTCAGAGGCTGTGCTGGCCTCCGAGAATCTGTTCTTTGGCGAAGGCGCTACGATCAGCGAGGGCTTCGACCTCACACTCCATCCCTTCTGTCGTAATGCCACGGCTTCCATGGATTGGGGTGGTATCATCATGAACAAATGGATGTCAACGGATAATAAGAGCCGTCATACCCGTAAGACCACCGATATCTTCGAGATGGCTGCTGGTATTATCATGCAGACCTCGGTGCAGTGTGTGGCTATCCAGCCCAACAACCTGGAGGAGCTCCCCCAGTTCGAGCTCGATTTCCTGCGTGAACTCCCCACGACTTGGGAAGAAACGCGGTTCATCGATGGTTATCCAGGGAAGTATGTCATTCTTGCGCGCAAGGCCACGAATGGTCGTTGGTACATTGCGGGCCTCAATGCCCTCAAAGAACCCCTCACCCTCACCCTTGATCTCAAGGATTTTGGGTTCACCAACCCAAGCCTTTATATCGATGATAAGGCTTGTGATCCTACGCTTTCATCCTTAAAGCCTAACAAAAAAGGTTTGGTTAAACTCACCATTCAACCAAATGGTGGTTTCATCATTAAATAAAAAAGATCCCAGCAATTCCGCTGGGATCTTTTTATTTTTTGTCGAGTGTTTCGTATTTCGGAGAGTTTTCACTCTTGTATTCTGGAACTATCTCCTTCATCTTTTTGACGGTGGCGATATCATCATACAATTTTGAGATGTCAACCAGCTCATCGATATCCCTCGACACCTGATCATAGTCGTACTCTACGACCTTGGCAATACGGATCTTTTCGTGGAAGGTTGGCTTCGTCTTCTCCTTGTCGTTCAGCATCTCCTCATAGAGCTTCTCACCGTCACGAAGACCTGTGATTTTAATCTCCACATTCTTCGCACCCGAGAGCTTAATCATTCTCGCTGCCAGGTCGGCAATCTTCACAGGCTGTCCCATATCGAAGACGAAGATCTCACCGCCATTACCCTTTGTTCCTGCCTCCAACACCAGCTTACAGGCCTCAGGAATCAACATAAAGTAACGCACGATACGCTCATCGGTTACAGTCACAGGACCACCATTGCGAATCTGTTCACGGAACAAGGGAATCACAGAACCATTGGATCCCAGCACATTTCCGAATCGGGTGGTCACGAACTGCGTGTATACACGTCTCTTCTTGGATGATGACGAGGGACGCTGCTGAAGCTGCTCTATCTTGAGTTTGCGGTCGAGCGCCTGTACATAAATCTCACAAATACGCTTCGAGCAACCCATCACGTTTGTCGGGTTCACAGCCTTATCCGTCGATACCATCACGAATTTCTTCACGCCATACTTCACGCTCAGGTCAGCAATCACCTTCGTACCATAGATATTGTTAAGTACAGCCTCGCTGGGGTTATCCTCCATCATGGGCACATGCTTATAAGCAGCAGCATGGAACACATAATCGGGTTGGAACTGCTCAAACACTTTCTCCATACGCGACTGATGACAAATGCTCGTGACCAGCGTCTCTGCCTTGATATTCGGGAATTCACGTGCCATCATCAGTCTAATGTCGTGTTCAGGCGTCTCAGCCTGGTCTATCAGCATCATGGCAGCAGGCTTGTAGACAGCAATCTGGCGTACCATCTCAGAACCGATACTACCAGCAGCACCCGTAATCATGATGCGCTTGCCACTCAACAGCTCGCCCACAGAGGCCATATCCACCTTGATCTCGCTACGAGGCAGCAGGTCTTCTACCGACACCTCCTTCAACTGATAGCCCTCGTAGTCGTCATCCGACAATAGGCTACCGTCAGAACGCATTTCCTTCGTACCCTGAGCCATATAGATTCGTACACCCATACCGATGAGCATGTTCTGCAGGTCCTGATTGTCGCGGAAGTCATTAGCGCGCTGGGGTGATACCAGTACAGCCTCGATGCGATGGGCATATACGGCCTCACGCAAATCATCATCCATGCTGAACACACGCTCACCCAACAAGCGATTGTGCTTATAACGAGAGGTTGTTGATATAAAGCCCTTCACCACGAATCTTCTTGGACGCTGGCTACGGATATTCTTCGCTAGTCCGATACCATCCGATGTCACACCGAATATCAGCACTCTCGAGGCTTTCACATCAAGGGTAGTCAGATCGTACAACGACTTCACGACCACTCTCAGGCTCCACATCAGCAGGGTGGCCAGTCCGAACATCACCAACAACTGCCGGCCATGGAGCGACTGCAGGGGCGGATAAGGTACGGCAAACAACTGGTAGTGTACAATGAGTGACAATATCAGCGACAACGTATTAGCATAGGCCACACGCTGCAAGTCGACAAACGATGAGTAACGTACGATGCCGGAATAGGTATGGAACACACGCGTTCCGATGATGCTCAGGAACACGTAGATCATCAGGCTGTAGAACACGCCATCAAGACGCTCCATCATCAGATCCCACCCAGAGAACATCCAGAATCCTATAAACCCCGACAGTAGCAGGATACAACCATCAAGGATAAAGATGCACCAATATGGTAATGAGTTTCTCCGGAAATACCAGTTGACAAGTTTCTTAATGAAATTCATAGGCCTTTATTATCAATACTTTCTCCACACTACCTTGTTCACAATACCAGTGTAGCTCTGAATAATCTTCACCACTTTTGTGGAAACATTTTCTTCAATATAATCAGGCACAGGGATACCATAATCGCCATTCTGATTCATCGTCACAGCTGTATCTACAGCTTGCAGCAGACTGGCCTCGTCGATGCCAGCGATAAAGAAGCACGCCTTATCCAAGGCCTCGGGACGCTCTGTTGAGGTACGAATGCAGATGGCAGGGAACGGATGGCCCACGGAGGTAAAGAAGCTACTCTCCTCAGGCAGTGTTCCTGAGTCGCTCACCACTGCAAAGGCATTCATCTGCAAGCAGTTATAGTCGTGGAATCCCAAGGGCTCATGCTGAATCACGCGTTTGTCCAACTGGAAACCACTGGCCTCCAGACGCTTTCTTGAGCGGGGATGACAGCTGTAGAGGATGGGCATATCATATTTCTCCGCCATCTTGTTGATGGCATTAAAGAGACTCATGAAGTTCTTCTCCGTATCGATATTCTCCTCGCGATGGGCTGAGAGCAAGATGTATTTGCCTTTCTCCAAGCCTAAACGCTGATGAATGTCGCTGGCCTCAATCTCGGTGAGATTGTTGTGCAGCACCTCCGCCATGGGACTTCCCGTCACGTAAGTACGCTCTTTAGGCAGACCGCAGTCAGCCAGATATCTGCGCGCATGCTCAGAGTAAGCCATGTTCACATCACTGATAATGTCCACAATGCGTCGGTTGGTCTCCTCAGGCAGGCACTCGTCCTTACACCTGTTGCCAGCCTCCATGTGGAAGATGGGGATATGCAATCGCTTGGCCCCAATCACACTCAGGCAGCTGTTGGTATCGCCCAGAACCAACACAGCGTCAGGCTTGGTTTCCACCATCACCTTATAACTCTTGTCGATAATATTTCCCATGGTAGCACCCAGGTCATCACCCACAGCCTCCATATAGATGTCCGGATCTTCCAGTTTCAGGTCCTTGAAGAACACCCCGTTGAGGTTATAGTCATAATGCTGCCCCGTATGGGCCAGCAGCGTGTCGAAATAGGTACGGCATTTGTTGATCACCGCGGCCAGTCGGATAATCTCCGGTCTGGTTCCCACAATAATCAACAGTTTTAATTTCCCGTTATTTTTAAATTGTTTCATCGATGAATCTTCAAAATCGGGTGCAAAGTTAGCAATTTTATGTTAATCAACAAAATATATCTTCAATTATTTTGGATCAGGGGACGGTTCTTTGATCCGCCCCAGCTGGATCAAAGAACCGTCCCCTGATCCACTTGATCCGCTCAGCGAGCTGGATCAAAGAACCGTCCCCTGATCCACTCTCCTCAAATCAGCGCCTCAGCCAATTGCTCCAGCAGGGGCTCATCGGTCGATTTCATACGTGAGCGGATGGTTACCATGGGCTCTACGATCTCGCAGTCCTTCAGGGCCTCAATCATGGTGCGCATGGTCTTGCCGGCTGTGGGAGCCCAACTACCGTTCTCGATGATACCAAACTTGCGCTTCTGGTAGTTCTTGATCTGCAGATGATACAGGAAATCGTGCATCACGGGGAACACGCCTGCATCATAGCTCGATGCAGCTACAACCACCGTAGGATAGCGGAATGCATCCTCAATCACCTCAGCCATATCCTCACGACTCAGATCGCTCACCACCACCTTGAATTCTTTACCTTTTTCCCCTTTTACTTTTTTACCTTTTTCGCGAAGCATCTCGCCAAGGCGCTCAGCGGCAGCTGCTGTGCCGCCATGAATGCTGGCGTAGGCTATCAGGATGCCCTCACTCTCGGGCTCGTATTTGCTCCAGGTATCGTAGAGCTTCACAGCCTCTGCCAGGGCCTCACCCTTCAGCACAGGTCCATGCAGCGGACAGATAGCCTGTACATCCAGCGCAGCCATCTTCTTAATCACACCCTGCACCTGTGAGCCGTATTTACCGCAGATATTAAAGTAATAGCGACGCGCCTCGCAAGCCCAGTCATCAGTCTCATTCACTAGTGCACCGAACTTACCAAAGCCATCAGCACTGAAGAGTACCTTGTCCTGAGTGTCGTAGCTCATGATCACCTCTGGCCAGTGTATCATCGCAGCCCCGATAAACTGCAGCGTATGCTGGCCCAGTGCAAGGGTATCACCTTCTTTCACAGTCTTCAGGCGGCCCTCGAAGTTAAAGCCCTCGAAGAAGTTGGGCAGCATCTTCACAGCCTGAGCGCTGCACACCAGTTGCACTTGAGGATACGTCTCCAGCATCCAAGCGATGAGTGCCGAGTGGTCAGGCTCCATGTGGTGAACCACCAGATAGTCCGGCTGTCTGCCATTCAGGGCTGCCGTCAGGTTCGCTTTCCACTCCTCCCCTTTTCTCCGGTCGGCAGTATCCAGCACAGCAATCTTCTCATCATCAATGAGATACGAATTATAACTCATGCCCTCAGGCACCACATACTGACTCTCAAACAGATCGATGTCCAAATCATCCACACCGATGTACTTAATGCTATCACTAATCATATTTTCGCACGCTTTTGCGTGCAAAATTACAATTTTTTTTTGAAATACCCCTACTATTTGAATATTTTTTTGTATATTTGCGGCATGATATAGTTATAACTAACAAAAACAAGACTTATGAAAGAATTAAAAGGAACAAAGACCGAGCAGAACCTCAAGGAGGCTTTTGCAGGCGAGAGTATGGCAAGAAACAAGTACACCTATTTTGCATCGCGCGCCAAGAAAGACGGATTTGTGCAGATTGCTGCCATCTTTGAGGAGACGGCTGCCAATGAGAAGGAGCACGCCAAGATGTGGTATAAGTACCTGAATGGCGGTAGTGTGAGCGATACAAAGGCTAACCTGGCTGATGCTGCCAATGGCGAGAACTTTGAGTGGACAGATATGTATGCGCGTATGGCCAAGGAAGCTCGCGAAGAAGGCTTCGACGAGATTGCCGAGAAGTTCGAACTGGTAGGCGCTATCGAGAAGCACCACGAGGAGCGCTATCGCAAGTTGCTGAAGAATATCGAGGATGCTGTGGTGTTCTCTCGCGAGGGTGATGTCATCTGGCAATGCAGCAACTGCGGCCATATTGTTATTGGTAAGAAGGCTCCTGAGGTTTGTCCTACCTGTGATCATCCCCAGAGCTATTTCCAAATTAAAGCAGAAAATTATTAGAGCAGCGAGAGCCATTGAAGAAGATCATCGTAGCGATAGATTCGTTCAAGGGCTGTCTGACTTCGATTGAAGCTAATCAGGCAGCTGCAGCGGGGATTGGATCGGGGGACGGTTCTTTGATCCGCTTAGCGAGGTGGATCAAAGAACCGTCCCCTGATCCAGTCCAGATACCTGTAAGCGATGGCGGTGAAGGATGGCTGGAGGCATTCCATGCAGCAATGGGCGGCAAAATTGTAGAGGTCAATGTGAAAGACCCACTGATGCGACCCATCGTGGCGCAGTATCTCGTTCAGGGCGATACTGCCGTGATAGAAATCGCCAAAGCCAGCGGACTGACACTGCTCTCACCAGAGGAACGCAATCCAATGGTAGCCACGAGTTATGGCACAGGACAACTCGTCGTGGATGCTGTGCGCAAAGGCTGCAAGCACATCATTGTAGGACTTGGCGGTAGTGCCACCAGCGATTGTGGCATAGGTATGCTGCGAGCGATTATTGATGCATTTTCGAAGGGAGGAAACATTCCCGCTGGAGTGCCTCCCCATAGCCTTTGGGATGATGTACGCGAACTGAATGATGTCCATTTCACAATCGCAACAGATGTCACCAATCCGCTCTGTGGCGAAAATGGGGCTGCTCACGTGTTTGCTCCACAAAAGTTCGCGCAGGTCAAGGGGGCCACGCCTGAGTTGATCGAAACTCTTGATGCACGTGCCAAACGATTTGCAGCGGCATCTGCTAAGCATCTGGGGCGCGATTGCCAGAACACGCCTGGAGCTGGTGCTGCAGGAGGACTTGGCTATGCTTTCTTGCAATACATGAATGCAGAGTGTTGCTCTGGCATCGACCTCTTATTAGATACCATTCATTTCGATGATTTGCTACAAGATGCTGATCTCGTCATTACAGGCGAGGGTTCTGCTGATCGTCAGACCCTCATGGGCAAATTGCCGTTTGGCATTTTGCAACGCGCCAAGAAACACCACGTACCCGTCATGCTAATAGCCGGTCGCATAGCCGACGAACAACTTCTCCTTGATGCAGGTTTTGCCCATGTAGCCTGCATCAATCCTCCAGGTTTACCCCTCGAAATCGCCCTCCAACCCGCAACTGCAAAGGAAAACATCAGAAAAACGGTTGAACGTCTGATCCAGCCGCTCGTCGGAGCTGTCTGCCCCTAGCCGCGGGGCGCTCCCCGAGTGTTTTCAGGTATTATATTATGGTAGCCCTCCGGAGGGGGCCACATAAAAAAACACCCCGGACCTTTGATGGTCCGAGGGTTCCTATTTAAAAGAGCGACAGGAGGAGCGGTTGCATCCCCCTTTGAAGGGGGCCTTGGGGGTAGCGCCCCTCTTTTGGTTCGTTTTCTCGGAGCGAGCGAGAAAATGAATAAACTATCCAAACCTCCGTTTGGCCTCTTCGTAGGTGTCGATTGACCCAATGTCAAATCGCCCTGCTGTCATTGGCCACGCATGCATGATGGTATGCTCCACCATATAGTGAGCAAGGTTCCCTGGCGCATCCTTCCCACATCCATTCTCCACGGAATGCCTCACCAGTTCCAGGTCTTGGCGAAGATAGATGTAGAACGGAGGCACAGCCCAGTGACTCTTCGGCACTTGAGGTTTCTCCTCCATGCCCAGTACCCGATGATGCTCATCCAGTTCCACAACACCTGTGCGCTGTAGCTTCTCTATTGAAGGCTGCTCATGACACATGATGCAGCTTGTCCCCTTGGCCTTAGCAAAGTCCACGAACTCCTTGAAGCTGAAGAACAGCAAATTATCCGCTGCCACCACTAATAAGTCATCATTGATCTGAAGCTTGTCCATCGCGAACAGCAGATCACACACCGCCCCCAGTCTGGTCTCATTCGTCTCAGTCCCATCATCCACAATAGTGATGGGCTTGCCTGGAAATCTCTCACCTCTCTCTTTCGCCCATTCGCGAAAGATATCCGCGAACTTATGATTCGTGATGATAATATGTTCATCAATCTCCGGAATCTGGTCGATATCATCCAGCATCCTGCCCAGGATGGTGTTCTCCCCTATCTTGAGCAGAGGCTTGGGGAAGTTTCTGGTCAGTTCCCCCAATCTGGTGGCATACCCAGCCGCTATCACAATATTCTTCATCTGATTGTAAATTTGGCGCAAAGATACAAAAAATTGGCGAAAAAAGCAGAAAGATCAAAAAATAATTGTATTTTTGCATCCAAAACAATCCGTAGTATGCAGTATCATATTTTCGCCCCCTATCGCGTTTGCCCTTTGGGCGCGCATGTCGATCATCAGCATGGTCTCGTCACAGGTTTTGCCATCGATAAAGGAGTCGACCTCTGGTTCGACATTGCTCCCGATGCCCATGTGCATCTGGAATCCAAGACCTTCGAAGGCTTGGTCGATTTCGAGATCGACTCCCCCACTCAGGTCAAGGAGCGTCATTGGGGCGATTATGCCCGCGGTGCCAAATTTGCCCTCCGCAAGCGTTTTGAGCTGAAGCACGGCATCAATGGCGTCATTCAAGGCTCCCTGCCCATTGGTGGTCTCAGCTCCAGTGCAGCTGTGCTCATTGCCTATGTCATGGCCTTTGCCAAGGCCAACGATATCACCCTCCAGCCCTTCGAGGTGGTCAAGATAGCCTCCGAGGCTGAGCGCGAGTATATCGGTCTCAACAATGGTCTGCTCGATCAGGCCTGTATCGCCCTGGGCCAGGCCGATGGTCTGCTCTTCCTCGATTGCGATAGTAACGAGTGGCGCGTCATCAAGCGTCATCCCGATATGCCCGAATTCGAGATCGGCATTTTCTTCTCCGGTCTCACGCGTAGTCTCGTCAATAGCGATTATAATCTGCGCGTGTATGAGTGCAAGACCGCCGCTTGGAATATGCTCGCCTATACCGATCAGCCTCTGAAGACCTTCGACAAGACCTTCCTGCGCGATATTCCCAAGGCCACGTTCGAGAAGACCCGCATAGCCATGCCAGCCCGTTTTGCCCGCAGAGCCGAGCATTTCTATTCCGAGTATCGTCGTGTGCGTCAGGGTGTCACAGCCTGGGAGACAGGCAATCTCAAGCTCTTCGGCAAGCTCTCTTTCGATTCTTGCGAGAGCTCCATCCACAACTACGAGTGTGGCTCGCCCGAGCTCATTGCCATCTATGAGATTATGCGCTCCCTGCCAGGTATTTATGGCGGTCGCTTCTCAGGTGCAGGCTTCAAGGGCGCTTGTATTGCCTTGGTTGATCCCCAGTACAAGGAGTCTATCGAGCGCGAACTCACTGCCCGCTATCTCGAGCAGTTCCCCGAGTATGAGCGCACCTTCCAGATCCACTGGGTCCACCCCTCTCCCCCCGCCCGATTCTTGGATTAGTGGATCATTGATTCTAATCCTATAAAAGCAAAAAAAGTAAACCAACCACTTGTTATTTCAAAAATAAATCGTATCTTTGCAACCGAAATGGCCATTTCGGAAACAGTCGTTTCGGTAATATTTATAATCTAGCATTTGATATCATATGAGATTCTACGACAGAGAACAAGAGATGACATTCCTAAGGGAAACCCGTGTAAAGGCTGAGACTGCGGCACGTTTCACTGTTGTCACAGGTAGAAGGCGTATCGGCAAAACCACCCTAATAAGGGAGGCCTACAAGGATGCCCCCTTTGTATATTTCTTTGTGGCTAGAAAGGCCGAATCCGACTTGTGCGATGCGTATATAGAGGAGATCAGCGAAAAACTAGGCATCCCCACATTAGGCAGCAGCAGGCATTTCAGCGAGATTTTCCGTTACTTAATGGAACTGTCGCAGACTCGAAGCTTTACGCTGGTAATCGACGAGTTCCAGGATTTCTTTCGTGTGAACAAGGCCATTTACAGTGAGATGCAGGATATATGGGACAAGTACGAGAAGACGTCGAAAATCAACCTGGTAGTGTGTGGCAGCATCTACTCGCTGATGCAGAAAATCTTCAAGGACAAGAAGGAGCCCTTGTACGGACGACATACTGCAGAGTTGAGATTGAAGCCCTTTACGCCTTCGGTCCTGAAGCATATCATGGCCGATGCCAAACCCGACTACACAAAAGAAGATCTGCTGGCGCTGTTTACCTTTACAGGCGGTGTCGCTAAATACGTAGGACAGTTAGTAGATGGTGGAGCGCTCGACAAGGAAGCCATGATAAACTACATCATCAGCCCTAATTCTACGTTCCTAAACGAAGGCAAAAACAACCTGATAGAGGAATTCGGCAAGGATTACGGCATTTATTTTTCCATTCTCTCTTGCATCGCCCGGGGTAAGAACACGCGCAACGAGATTGAAGATGTGATCGGCAAGGAGGTGGGCGGCTACCTTACCAATCTGGCCGACGAATACGAACTGATAAGCAAGCGTCAGCCTCTGTTTGAGAAAAGTGCCAACAAGAACGTTCGTTACGAGCTCAACGATATATTCTACAGCTTCTGGTTCCGCTTCATATTCAAGTACAGCTACATCGTTGAGATTGAGAACTATGCCAAGCTGCAGGAGATTGTGATAAGAGATTACAACACATTCAGCGGGTTAATGCTAGAACGATATTTCCATCGCGTAGCTATGGAGTCAGGCCAGTTCACCCGTATTGGCCGTTGGTGGGACCGTAGAGACGAAAATGAGATTGACATGATTGCCGAGGACGAGTTGAGTAATAGTGTGACGTTCTACGAGATGAAACGCCAGGCTGCTGAAATCAGTATCGGCATCTTAAAGCAACGTGCCGAAGTGATGTTGCAAGCAACGCATGAGTTTAAGAATTATAAGCTTATGTACCAAGCCCTTTCGATGGAAGACTTGTGAACTGGATCAGCCGCTCGTCGGGGCTGTCTGCCCCTAGCCGCTAAGCGCTCCCCGAGTGTTTTCAGGTATAAAATTATGGTAGCCCCAACTAAATGGAAAACTATTATTCAAAACGCTTTCCGATGACCTCCCAGTCGATAATCTGCCAGAGTGCAGCCAGATGGTCTGGCCTGCGGTTCTGATAATCCAAATAATACGCATGCTCCCACACATCGAATGTCAGCAGCGGCTTTAAGCCCTTCTGAATGGGATTGGCAGCATTCGCTTCTTGGGTAATCACAAGCTTGCCATCCTTATCAGCCGATAACCATACCCAACCACTTCCAAACAGCGTAGCTCCCTTCTTCTGAAACTCCTCCTTGAATGCCTCATACGAACCGAAGTCACGAACGATGGCCTCAGCGAGCTTTCCCTTAGGAGCATTATCAGCCTTAGGCGCACGAAACTGCCCGAAATACAACTCATGATTCAGAATCTGCCCCGCATTATTGAGCATCCCGCCCTCAGCTTTCAGCACGATTTCCTCCAAAGGCAATCCTGCCAAAGGGCTCCCTTCCAGCAGTCCATTGAGATTATTCACATAAGCCGCCAAATGCTTTCCGTGATGAAAAGCAATCGTCTCCTTACTAATCACCGGCTCCAACGCATCCTGTGCGTATGGCAATGCCATCAATTCAAACTTTCCCATATCTAATTAAAAATAGTTTAACCGGTGGCAAATATCGACAATTAATTCCAATCCCACAACTTTTCCAATATCTTTTATGTTATAATAACGAATAATATGAAATACATACAATAACTAAGATATTTTTTATAATTTTCACCACAAAAAAAGCCCTGTCCCGAAGTCATACCCCCCTCACAAACCTCTTCACTCTCTCATCCACTATCCGCAGATACTTCCGTTTCATCTTGTCGTTCAGGTAACTATTACCAACAAGCTTCACAGCCCCTTCCGGCACCGCCATATACTTGTCCAGCACCCTCTTCACACGCGCATTCGTTAGTCCTATCCGTTCGCCAAACCGCTCAAAGTCCAGTCTGCACGCATGCCCGGTTCTATCCATCACGTCACTTGTCTCTATATCAGGCGACAGTCCACCGTCCAGCCCGAAGTCGTCACCTATCACATGCAGACTCGTATTCAGCAGATCGTAAGCCGGTGCCAGTCTGTAGTCACCTCCCTGCCTGATCACAGAGAAGTTCTTCAGGTGGTCATCCCCGTTCGCGTAGATATAGTTAAACACCACCAGCTCGAAGAATCGCTCCATATCCACCATCCATGCCGGTATATACTTTTTGATGCACTTCGCGATATCCTCATAACAGCCGCTATACTTAAAATAAGTGCCGTCAGTCTGCTCGTTGCGTCCAATTAGCGATGCAAAGTCCTCCATCTCCGCCTTCGTACCGTCTGGCAGAATGTCAAACCGCTTGGTGATATACACCGTCTGGCCGTCCTTCGTAAAGCACAGTCCGTTCTCAGCCGTCACAATGCCATACACCTGCCGTGCTATCTGCATTGTCAAGTGCTCATTAGCCGGTATCTGCTTCCTCGTCGCTATCGTTTCGTCCCAAGGTGCAGGCTTAATGATATACGTCGCCTGCTCACTGCTCTCAGCAATACGAATCAGGTTCCCGTCTATCACTCCTGAGAACTTCTCCTGCACGCCCGATACCGATATACGCTGCATAGCCCTCACAATCTCATCCGTCTGCTTCAGCTCGCTAATATTAAAGTCCAGATACGGCGACACCTTCCTCCCGTCAAACAGTCGTTTCACGGCCTGCGGACTATAGCTGTCATAACCTTCAGCCAGCGTCGATGGGCAATATTTTATTTCAACCATTCTCTACCTCTTTAAAATTCACCGATCCTATCATATCCGTTCCCACAGTAGCCATCAGCATACCGAAAAAGTCATTCTCGTCTATACGCTTCTCTCTGCATACCACCTTCCTATTGGCACCCTCTGGCAGCAAGTTCGTAAAAAATGGAAACAAGCTTTCCGCCTCGTATGCCTCTATCCTTTTGGGCAAAGATAGCGACACAGGTGGGCAGTCCGAAGCCACATACGCCTCACTATACGCAAACCGATACCCCTTCCCCGGGTTCAGCTCCGTCAGCGTCCCCGCCTTCACATCATTCACATATACTTCCAACTGTCTCATTAGCTAATCCTCCTAATTCGAAATACCATTTCCATTCCTAGCACTTCCAGTATCCGCGTCACAGTTTTCATCGACGGATTACCCGCGCCCCGCTCGATATCCTTCACCGTGGCCAGGCTGATGCCCGCCATCTCTGCCAAGTCCAATTGGGATATTCCCAAAACCCCTCGGCGCTCCTTAACCACCTCTCTCAAATCCATAAAAGTATAATATAATCAACTTTCGCCTGCAAAAATAAGCATTTTCTTTCATTCCACCAAGAAAAGTCTAATAAATCATACTTTTTGATTACACTTTTCAAACGCCGAGCGGCCTCATCTCCCCCTTATTCATCACCTTCCTATTCGCCTTCACCCAATTCAGCATACTGCCCAAGTTCTTCACCTTTGCATTTATCACTGGTGCCAAACGTTGTTTATTCAGACAATAGGGAAACTTTACTGTCATCCCGTAAATTATCGCTCCTGCAATATAGCTATATGCCAAGGCCAGGAATGCCCTGTTCAAGCCCTCTATTGTTTTATCAGAAAGGGTGCACGGAATTTTTGATATCAAAGGAATATCGATACAAAATACAGCCCATACCGACAATAACAATCCCACAAACAGCATGACAGATACTGCATACATGGAGAACCACCTTTTTATTCTCCATACCAGAAACTCATACGAACTTACTTTCTCGGTTTCACTCATGAATCATCCTGTTAGCATTAGAGATTCCTACTTAATTTTCCTAAACAACATTCAGCAAAGTTATATAACTAGGCGACACATGGCAATACCCATGTCCTCAATCATTTTCTACCCTATTCCAAAGATTAAACCAAACATTCAATTCATTTTTTTTAATATCATTAGGTTTATAACACGTTATATCATTACATCCTGAAGGTTGTATGAGAGTTTTTTGAGTCTTAACACCATCAATCCATACATCTTCATGTTTTAAGGCATCTCTTGACATACTACGCCTTCAAGCAATTTCCCATTTAACTTTTTATTCCGTTTGATTCCATCTTGCCCCCAGGTTCCCCATTGTTTAAAAAAGAAGGGGATACCATTACCCATAGCCTGCTCTCTAATTTTCAGTACCCATTCCTTTTTCATCGGCCTTGCTTGGGAGCCGCTTTCCCCTCCCACTATAATCCATTGAATATTGTCAAGTTTTATTTCTCCTAAATCTTCCAATAAAGGTTCGCATGACAAAAAATGGATTCGCGCTTCAATCTTTGACAGATAATCGACACGATATTTGTTTTTTTGATTTTCGACAGTAACCCCTAACCATGCATTTTGAGGAACAATTCTATGCCTGAAGTACTCCTCCATCCTTTCTGCCCTCTTGGTAAGTATCTGATAACGATTATGTGAAGTATTTCGTATTACGTTCATTACTTTATCAATAAACTCAAAAGGTACATCTTTATGAAACAAATCAGCCATGGAACACACAAAGACATTGTGACTTCCTTTCCATTTATATGGTTCATCCAAGTCATCTTCATGTATAGTCAGTTTAAATCCATTCACATACTTTTTTTGTCCCATCGCTTTTAAACGTCTAGCCATTACTTCCGCATAGCAATGAGTACAACCATCCGATTGTTTTGAACATCCTGTAACTGGATTCCAGGTTTTATCGGTCCATTCAATTTTTGTTTCTGCCATTACTTAAAACTTAATATACATTCTTTAATCAATAATACGCTAACTTTATGCTGTTTACCATCATGAAACACGGAATCCAACTTATCCTCTTTACGAAGTCTTCTTAAAGCCTCTGTATAATGCTTACGGCAATAAAGTTCTTTTTGCTGATGTTCTTCATAAAGGTCCAATGCAGATATCTTTTTACCCTTATATGAAGCGTACAATTTTTCTTTTAATACATCTATATTCTCTGATGCCACATCGAAAAGATCTTCAACAGGATTCGTAATCTTCTTTACATCAAAAGTATATGTATTAACGCCATCAAAGATAGTACCCACATTTGCAAAATCGTTATAGATTTGCTTAATCAAATCAAAACCTCGTCCCGATTTAGTTAAATGAAGAATAAAGTGACTCGTTGTCTCCACATCCTCTTCTTGAAATTTAAATGCTGTATAATATACATTCCCACCAAGTATCTTTTTATACTCATTACCTAAATTATCGATGATATACTGTAATCTTTCTGGAACTCTCTTCTTTTCCCTTACAATCGTCTTGACTGAATCAAAACTTTGTGGGAAAAGACATCTCATCAGTGGTTCAAACTTTTCATTCTCCAAAGCAGGATTAATTCTCTTGGTATTTAAAAAGATAAACAATTCATTTCCCCAATAATTCAAGAATGCAGAAAGAACTCCAGTATCTATACCTTTATAACCAAATGGATCTATAAACAACACGGACGGACACTCGTTTTTCCCATCCTTCATACGATTCTTGGTAATAAATTTATCTATTTCCTCACATTCCCCCACCGTACTATGTCCAAAATGGGGCTTAAAGGCAAAAGAACCATCAGGAAATAAATTCAGAAAATTCTGCTTTAATTGTGCGGAATACTCTTTATCATTAAAGACCATCCACACCTTATTTCTCAACAAATTGTCATTAATACAATTCTTAGCAATTAATAGAGGTGTAGAAAAATTACCATCACCATATATCCCAGGTCCTGCGAACAAATCAAAATAACCTATGCGCTCTGGTATATGCTTTTTGACTATGATTTTGCAGTATTTAGGGAAATACTCGGACACAATACTTGCTTTAACTTTTGATGACAAAGTTTGTTTTTCAAAAAAATTATTATCCGACATAGACTTTATCTTTTATTTCTACTAAATTCACCCCTTCGTTCCTATTATCATAAATAGTGCGATTGATTGTTTGCCTGGAAATGTTGTAAGGCTTACGCTTCATGGTTACAAGATTTTTTACTCCTTTAAACACGAGACCTATCAACAAGCTTATTACTGCCGCGATAACGAACCCCAACAAGTCCCACTGCTCAAGGAAAGTTTTTATTGATTCCATCTTTTCTTACTCCTAACATAATTCCCCCCTCATATCGCCTTCAGCGTAAACGCCATCTCAAAACTAATCAGTCTGTCACTGTTCAAATACTGTTTCCAAGCCTCCTCCTGATGACTCGTCTCTGATATCTGAGTCGGTGATTCTTTCTTGAATCTCTGATGAATATATTCAAGCATCTCCAACTCATCTTCTGTAAAGTAGCTCTTGTCCGGCGACAGTTTAGAAACCAGTTTGGTGCCTGCTCTACCGTCTGGATACTGAACGATTTCCTGGTCAATATCGTTATAAAAGCTGTAGACTCTATCCCAATGCAAAGGGACAGGGCCATGTGCGATGGCTTTGTAACATAAACCAGTCATTCCTTTACCCGTCAAACGATAGGCCAAGAAGTCCGTATAGAAGAGCAACTTGTTCATCTTGGTAAAAAACACACCATCACCCTGCTCTATATAATACAGCAATATGTTCTTTAGCTTATCTACCGACTGTGTAGCATAACCATTAAAAATGGATCTTCGGCAAACGTTAAATACGTGCTCCATCTCAAAGTGAGAATATTTGCCACCTTTCCACGACTTGGTTTTCTCCATAAGTTTGGCAAACTCATCTTCTGAGAATTGCCCTCGGGCATTGAGCATGAAAGCCAGGAATATCTCCGGATTCATGATCGACATCAGCACCTTGCCGTTTGCTTCGCTGGGCATTTCACCGTTCTCATACAACCGGTATTGATTCTCGCCAAACCCTAGAATCTCCGACATCTTAATGGCCGGAAGCCCATAATGCTGACGAATACGCTTAATCTCGTCAGGAAACGGGATACCATACTTAGCCCGGTACTGGTTAGTCACCTGGGCCAAGTTTGCCTCATCCAGTTCCGATGTAGTAAACTGCTCATGAGAGTCCTGACATTCATAGAACTGATGAACATAACGGAAAGTCTCTTTCCTATATACAAGAGTTGAAGGTTCACTAAGAAGCATAGCCACACCTCCCGTGAAAGGGCTTGTCATTGTCTGTTTTATCATAACACTCAGTTCTTAAATGGATAATTCATTTTATGTTCAGCAATATGGAAGGAAATGCAGATGGTACTACTATTCGGAAGGCCCAACGTGATTTTGATATAAACCTCCTGGCCTTTCACGTTTTTACCAAACACCCACATCTCCCCCACTTTGTTCAGAGTATCCACAATAGGACCTTCTACATAGTCCTCAGGCTCTATGTTCATGATCACCTGTTTGCGGACGGTCGTATTGATTTCCAAAGTAGCCAAAGTCTGAAGGTTCTTCCCCCTATCATCACGGAAAACGATGTCAAACACCTTGATCTTCTCCTTCAGCCGCTTCAGAAAAGCTTCAACTTGTTCTTTTGTTGCCATTAAGTATTTTAGAGTATTTGTTTCATTTGCACTGCAAAGATAGTATGTTTTCAACGAAAAAACCAAATATTTACATTGTTTAACCTAAATTTTCGACGAAAAAGTTTATCTTGTTATAAATTAATAGTATTTTTGCACTCGAAAGGATGGTATTGTTTTAGGATAACGAAAAACACAAGCCTCCTTTATTTGGAATTCTAACATCTGGTTTACATGACCAGATTACCCTCAAGGAGTGTGTTAAGTCACTATGTACAGTCAATTGATTAACTTTAAAAAAACAATAAAAATGGCAAGAACTGTCAAGAAAGGTAGAGACGCCGAAACTGGCCGTTTCATTCCGATTCAGCAAGCTCTAGATAATCCTAGGACTACAGTAATTGAAACGATAAAAGTTGGCCCTGTTAAACATCGCAAGTAATTGATTAACATCTCTGGATGGCAGGAGGGTAATATTACCCAAATTAACCCTCTTGCGTCGCGGTTATCAGCCGGCACGCGATAGAAGTCCCCCATGTCGATGGCCTTGGTGATACCCATCGCATTGATCGGATAAGCCGCCTTGTCTGTCGATAGACAGATCACGCTCTTCACCTTTGCCTCGATGGCAACTGTCAGCACGTTATCCGTACCTATCACATTCGTCTGCACCGCCTCCATGGGGAAGAACTCACAGCTCGGCACCTGCTTCAGAGCAGCCGCATGGAAGATATAGTCCACCCCAGGCATCACGCTCTTACACGACTGCAGGCTCCTCACGTCACCTACGAAGAACTTAATCTTGTTGGCAACTTCCGGCATACGAGCCTGGAAGTCATGTCGCATGTCATCCTGTTTCTTCTCATCACGCGAGAAGATACGAATCTCGCCGATATCCGTTCTCAGGAATCTGTTCAGCACAGCATTACCAAACGATCCCGTTCCCCCGTTATCAGCAGCGTCTTATCTTTAAATACACTCATTATAATCTAATTTTGCGATTGCAAAATTAGTTAAAAAACTTTAAAAATAAGCTATTTTCGGTTTGTTAGCCGCAAATCTTGCGGTTTATAAGCCACAAATGATTATATTTGCACCATCAAACAATCCATGCAATGAAGTATATATATCAAAATGAAGGCTGGCCCTCTTTTACCTGGGATAAAGACCTGATAAGTGCTAAACTCGTCAAAGTGAATAAGGCTGCAGGTATTCTCGAAGGCCGTTTGATGGCTATTGGCTTTGATGCCCAGCAGCAAGCAGTTGTCGAGACCTTGACACACGATATCGTTGCATCATCAGAAATTGAGAATGTGGTACTGAATTCCGATCAGGTTCGCTCGTCAGTGGCGCGTAGGATGGGTGTTCGTGTTACAAACGAGGTAGAGCCTTCACATTATGTGGAAGATGTCGTAGAGATGATGCTCGACGCTGTGACGGGTTATGACAGTCCTCTGACCGATGAACGGCTGTTCGGTTGGCACAACTGCCTGTTTCCTACGGGTCGTAGTGGTATGGAGGTCATCAATGTGGGTCGCTACAGGGTAGATGCCATGAATGTTGAGTCGGGAGCGCTGGGACGTACGAAGATCCACTATCATGCACCAGAGGCCGACCAGGTTGCAACAGAGATGTTGCGTTTCCTTTCCTGGTTTAACGCTGCTGATA
>JAEEGK010009161.1_pt1 | contig 23190 bp, 18 predicted proteins | sample 8958771 | NCBI WGS metagenome assembly JAEEGK01 (sample SAMN16246547, study PRJNA631951) | gut metagenome | biome: gut microbiome; feature: rumen; material: SC-attached | host: Bos | place: Iran: Karaj | collected 2018-10 | reverse complement strand
ATGTTATATATCCTATACTTGGGAGCTTCAGAATAGTCGGCAGAAAGCACCTTCTCGATGCCAGAGACCACATCATCCACATAGGTGAAATCCCGCTTCATATCGCCGCCATTGTAAAGCTCAATCTCCCGCCCTGCGGAGATCCGCTCGGCAAACTTGAAATAGGCCATATCTGGGCGGCCATAGGGGCCATATACAGTAAAGAACCGCAACCCCACGGTGGGGAGACCGTACATCTGAGAATAGACATGGGCCATAAGCTCATCAGCCTTCTTAGTGGCTGCATAGAGGCTAACCGGTGTATCCACCTGCATTGACTCGGCAAAAGGCTGCTTTTCAGTCCTGCCGTATACGCTTGAGCTTGAGGCATAGACCAGATATGGAACAGAGTTCTGCACGCAACCCTCAAGTATATTGAGGAAGCCGGCCACATTGTTCTCCACATAGGTGTAGGGATTCTCTATGGAATAGCGCACCCCAGCCTGAGCCGCCAGGTGGCACACTGCATCAAATTTCTCGGCCTTAAGAAGGGCAAACAGAGCCTGCCTGTCGCAGATATCCATCTTTATAAACCGGAAGCCCTCAAGCTTCTCGAGCTCTGCCAGGCGCATGTTCTTAAGGGCAACATCATAGTAGGCATTCATGGAATCGATGCCCACAATGTCAGCACCGCCCTTATATAGCCTCTTACAAAGGTGATATCCTATAAATCCGGCAGCGCCGGTAACCAGTATCTTCATAGCATCTCCACCAGCTGCTTTGCGACAGCCTCTCCGGCATGGCCGAAGTTATAGATCTCCTCATTCTTTATCTTGCGTATTTTATCCCGATATGCATCGGCATTGTCTATCTCAGATTTTACAATAGAGGCAAGGTTCTGCACTTCTCCCGGGGCTATGATGCGGGTTATCTCCCGGCTCTTGTCCAAGTCCCACACCTTACCGCCGTCGATGTCGATGACATCATAGCCACCGAGATTGTACTCGGCGTTGACCAGAAATATAGGCCTCTCGAAGAGGAAGGCGTAGTCAAAGATAACGCCGGAAATATCGGTGACCATAGCATGGCTCCTGGCCATGCTGGCGGCGGCGGTGCGATTCCGGTCCAGCTCTATCAGGCTGTTGCCCTTGATCTTCTCCTCCACTGCCTGGATAGTCTCCTTGTCAGACACATACATCTGGGGGTGGGGCCGGAAGATAACCCGGATGCCTGCCTCCACCAGCCTGTCGATAACTGCGGTGCCATACTTTACCACAGAGCTCCGCTCGCCCCAGGCAGGGGCGGACAGAACAGTCAGGGACTCATCCGGCTTCTGGGGCAGCTTCTTAAGCTCCTCCAGCATGTAATCGTAGTAGGTGCAGCCAGTATCCAGAAGCTCCTTGGCCTTCTCGTGCCGATTCTTCTCTATGCTGCGGATGGCCTCTTTCTGGTAGCCTCCGGTGCACAACAGTGTATCGTAGTAGTCAAAGGCATACATCTCGTACATACCGATGTCGGCAGGAGCATGGAACAGATGCACATACTTCTGCACATGCTTAGACCGCCTGAGCATATAGACATCAAGCTGAGGTGTGGTGGAGACCACAACCTTGGCCTTTATATTGTTCATATAGGAAAGGGTCATCAGCTCCTTGCCGGGACAGACAGGCACCACATTCTTGAGACCTGCACTGAACACCGGATCATTCTTATCAGCGGTGACAAATCCATACTTTACATCATACTTATCAAGAGCCTTCAGCACCGGCTGGAACACCTGCCAGTACTTGCCGCCCTCGGACTGGAACACCAGGTCGGGCAGCTCCTTGACCGCCCCCTTCTTTCCCATAAATACCTTGCTGCGAAGCGAATACCAGAACCCCCGCAGCGCAAAGAGCACAGTGGTGGTGATGCCCACAATAGCATAGAGGAGGAGACTACCTGTACCTGGATCAAGATATAAAATCGGCATCACTTGATCACCTGCCAGTTTTTCGGGTCAAATATTGAGTCAGTGACCCGATAAATATCATAGTCGATTCTTGCGTCTGTGTTGATGAACACACTTGTTTTATCACCCTTGCTGGGTTTGACTGATTCGCCCACATTCCGGTCAGGAAGCACAAGAGGGTTTCCTAAAGAATTGTCATAGAAACAGTGGGCATCATTGGCCATCATAAAACGGTTGTCAATCTGCAAGTCAGCTTTCTCATCATAGCCCTTTACCATAAGCAGAGCATTAAGCCGGTTCTGCAGTTTTCCCTCCACAAGGGGATTGTTATCGGTATAGTCGTTGCCATGGTCAGAGAGCAGAATTATATAGGTATTATCGTAGATGCCCTTCTCCTTAAGCCAATCGCACCAGCCGATAAACAGATGGATGAACTCTTTTGCGCTGTAATAAGCGCTGTCTCCTAGGGTATAATTATTTTCCTCAGGATCGGGGAATACCCCCGGCTCCACCAGGTTGCCATCCTTATCAAGGCCAAAGGGGCTGTGGGATAACGAGGAATGGAAATATTTAAAGGTATTCCCCGGGGCATCAATGTTGGAAACCGTTGGCATAAGACTGACAAAGCCATAATGGGGCACTACATGCTCTTTGACCGACCAGAACAGGGATGCCAGGGAGAAGACAAGCCATTGGCTGTTATTATAGATTACAGGCTTAAGGAAATATGGGGCGCTCTGAAACAGGGAGAGCATGATGAAAAGGTGTCCCTGATTGAAACCTTTTTCTTTTCCCGAAACCTTCCAATACTTCTGCTCCCAGATTTTTCCATAGGGATCAGGATCTGCAGAATTATACTTATCTTTTATTTTGGAAGTGAGGTAGCTGTCGTCAGCATTCACCATAGAGATGTCAAAACCCTGACTCTCAAACTGGCTGAACATCGACTGAGCCGCTTTCTCCATCTTATCCCGACCAGTTCCCGGCATATTGTTCATAGCCAGAGGAAGATATTCGTCCCCTGCAAAGATAGAGGCCATGGAATAAGCTGTCTTGAGGGATGGGGCCAGGCAGTTGCGGTACCAGATGAAGCCCTTGAGCTTGTCTCTATACTCAGGGCACTCCTCCAAAATCCGCTCCATATAGCCGCCCGAGAACATGTCGGACACGAACAGCACCACATTCTTACCCTCTTTGGAGTACCCGTTTATTATACCATTGTTGGCAGGGAGCTCCGCCACCTCGGTCTTCTGAACCCCATGGGACTCTGGACTTGCAAGGAACTTTACCGCCTTTGTCCCTGCAAACACGATAAAGCAACAGAAAATTATTGCGACACAGCTGGTGCACTGGGCAGGATACTTACGGATCAGCACCTGGGTGGCCAAAGCCAGCACCGCAAGCACCACCAGATCCCGTACAAAAAGGAAAATGGACCGATCAGTCAGCTTGTCTTCCAGGCTCAGGATGGTTTTATCCAGCTCTCCGTAGTCGCCGGGAATAATAAATCTGAAAACTGCGACCCCAAGAACCAAGAACAGCGATACAAGAACCAGTTTCTCCTTAAGCGGTTTTCCAGCTATCCTGTATAATCCCAAGGCCAGCACTAAAACGATCAGGAACACAGGGAATGTGGAGCCCAAAAGATGCCACAAAGTGATTCCTGTCTCTGCCGGCGATGAAAGATACACCAGGAGGGGCCATACCAGAACTGTAAGCCCAGCCAGGAACAGCACATCCCATACATATAGGGTGCGGAAGTCCTTCTCTTTATAAGAATTGGCCGCTTTTCCGGTTCTACTGCCGCACCACAGCCAGCAGGCAGCCTCAAAAATCAGAACATCAGCCAGCACTGTGGCGATGAAGACTGTTTTCTTACGGATAATGCCATCAGACCCCTTCAGGGTGATTATAGCTCCAAAGGCAGAAACTGCCAGGAACACAACGCCAGTACAAAGGATCCGCACCAGCGGAGTCCACGATGCTTTCTTCTTCCTGAAATCTGCAATCCACCTTATAAGGAAAACGATACAGAAAGCAAAAGCAACCAGGGCTGTAAGGCAGAAGAAAGGGACAAAATAACGCTTATGCAGGATAAGGACACGGCACTGGAGTGCAAACAGCACAGCCATGGCCATGAACACACAGAACCCGGCGTTGATGCATGGCCTTATAGCCTCACGGATTCCCTGCACATAGTCAGCAAAGCTCTTGTCCTCCGGGTCGGGCACATACTTCTCGTGGGGGAAAAGCCTTAAGAAGATAAGGCTCTTGCCTATGGAGAATATGTTGTTCATGGTCCAGTAGAGGACCAGCGCCGATGGACTTGCATAGAGCAGGAGCAAGAAAACTCCCGCCATCACATAGAGCTCAACTATATCCTTGGGCCGGCTCCCTTTCATGTAGATGCTGGATGAGACTATGTTTATCACAGTCATCGCTATAGGGAGCAGGTTGAGCCCCCACAGAAGGCCGTCCGGCAGGGCAAAGTCTTTTATGAACAGCCAGCTTACCCCTCTGTAGGGCTCGTAATGGCTCAAGAGGTGGTAGGCCGCAAAGAAGAATGGTATCTGGATAAGAAGCCCGAAGGAAGTGCGGAATGAGCTGGCCGCAGTGTAGCCCTCCAGCCGATGTGTGGCCTTTATCATACAGTAGCGCTTCTGTCCGGTGAAGTACTTCTTTATGTATGCCAGACGATGCTTCATCCTCTTCTCCACCGCCTGCTCCTTCCGCTTCCACACCTCGGCGATGTAAAAGAGCGGGAACATGATTGTGGTCACGCTCAAAGAGAGGAGTATGATGGAGAGGCCATAGCTCCCGGTCAGGCGCACATAGGTGCTGAACAGAAAGCTGAGCACAGTCTCTATAGGCTTTATAAAGAGGAGATATAGGATGTTCATCAGTTATGGGTTGACAACATCTCCGTTTACAATTTTTATCACCTGGGTGGTGGAGATGCCCTGGGTACGTGGTACTATCACTACCCGCCCCTGCTTGTAGAGATGGCCGAACCAGTACTTTACATACTCGGTGTCATCAGCAGCCACAAAGGCAGCATCTATCTTATATTTATCCATGAAATCGTTCACAGCAGCCTCGTCATAGGCATGGGGTCCCCAGCTGCGGTCAATTATAAGGGCATCGTCCACATAGCGGCAGGCCTTGATAATCTCAAGCCGCTCCTCCTGGGAGAAGATAGGCTTGCGCTTCTCCTGCATCACAAGCTCGTCGGAGTCGATGGCAACCACCACCTCCTTGAACATATCCTTAGCCCTCTTTAAAAGGCGCACATGTCCCACATGAAAGAGGTCAAAGACACCGTTTACTACGCATCTGTTGTATTCCATCTTACCTTCCTACCCCGATATAGGTAAAGCCCGCCTGCTCCACCAGACTGCGGTCGTAGATATTCCTGAAATCGGCAAAGAGGTTACCACGCATCTGCTTTTTCAGAAGCTCCAGGTCAAGGCCACGGAACTGATTCCATTCAGTCAGGATAATCACAGCGTCCGCATCCTTGGCAGCATCGTATGGGCTGTCCAAGTATTCCACCTGGGACGGCAGCAACTTCTGAGCCTCCCGCACCCCCTGAGGGTCGCAAGCCTTGATGTGAGCACCCGCTTTTATAAGTTCTGGCACAATCACCAGGGATGGAGCTTCCCGCATATCGTCTGTCTCAGGCTTGAAAGTGAGTCCCAGCACCGCAACAGTTTTTTGGGTCAAATTCTGACCTAATAAATTAATGGCCCGATAAGCCAGCCGCATCTTCTGCTCGTGGTTCACCTCGGTCACAGCCTCAAGGATATGGGGCTCAAGATCGTTGTCGTGGAAAATGCGGATAAGGGCAGTCACATCCTTTGGGAAGCAGGAGCCGCCGTAGCCAGGTCCAGCGTGGAGGAACTTGGAACCGATACGCTTATCAAGGCCCATCCCTTTGGAGATGGCCTTAATATCAGCCCCAGTCTTCTCGCACAGGGCAGAAATCTCGTTGATAAAAGAAATCTTGGTGGCCAGGAAGGCGTTGCTGGCATACTTAATAAGCTCGGCAGTCTCCAGGGTGGTAATAACCATGGGAGTCTCCAGCAGGTACAATGGCCGATAGAGCTCCTTGAGCACAGCCTTTGCCTTATCGCTCTCTGCCCCGATTACCACCCGGTCGGGCCGCATAAAATCGTTTATGGCAGAGCCTTCCCGCAGAAACTCCGGGTTAGAGGCTATATCAAAGTCAGCATCTGGATTGGCCTTGCGTATAATGGCAGCCACCTCCCGGGCAGTACCCACCGGTACAGTGCTCTTATCCACTACCACGGTGTACCCGGTCAAGTGGGCAGCAATCTCTTCGGCCGCCGCATAAACATAGGTCAAATCGGCATGACCGTCGCCCCTGCGGGAAGGGGTGCCCACTGCAATGAACACCGCATCGGACTCCTCCACTGCCGGTGCATAATCCAGCGAGAACGACAGGCGCCCCGCCTTCACATTGCGCTTAACCAGGTCATCAAGCCCTGGCTCATAGATCGGGATAATCCCCTGCTTAAGAGCATCAATCCGCTCTGCACTTTTATCTATACAGGTGACGTTCCAGCCGAACTCTGCAAAGCAGGCACCGGAAACCAGTCCCACATATCCTGTTCCAACAACAGATATCTTCATCTATTCTCCTATTTCGAACCGAAACCGGTAAGGATAGTCTTAAGTGTCTTGATAGCTATAAGGGCATCCAGCCAGAAACCCATATACTTGATGTAGTAGAGGTCGTAGGAAAGTTTCTCCTCGGTCTCTGCCACACCGGCAGCATAACCCTGCACCACCTGAGCCCATCCTGTTATTCCCGGAGGAGCCAGGTGCCGGTATGCATAGAAAGGAATCTCTTTCTCAAACTCACGGGCAAAGCCCACCTGCTCGGGCCTCGGCCCTATAATACTCATCTCTCCCTTAAGTACATTCAACAGCTGCGGCAGCTCGTCGATACGGAACTTGCGGAGGAACCGCCCCATTGGGATAATCCTGCTGTCGTGGGAGGAGGTGAACTTGGCACCATTAGCCTCAGACTCAGTCACCATAGTCCTGAACTTGTACATTTTGAAAGGCTTCCCCTTGACTCCTATCCGCTCCTGGATAAAGAAGGCAGAGCCCTTTGAGTTAAGCTTGATGATGATGAATGCAAAAAGACAGAGCACCAGAATAATGGGCGAGAACAAAATTATGGCACAGCACTCAGCAAAGTGCTTTATGGCCGAGTAAATCCGAGGCACCTTGAAGCCCGACACAATACCGCTTGAAAGATGGTGCAGCGATATCCGCCCGGTCACCTTCTCATAGACTGCAGCCGCATGGTAAATCGGGATATTCGACAGGCTAACATAAGCGATAAAACGCATCCATTCCGGCGGTATCTGCTCGTGGTAGTCTATGATGATGCCGTCACACTTCTTATGCATCTCGGGATACCGCAGAAGTTCCCACCGGCGGCTTCCCTTCTCTGCCAGCTTGAAACCCAATCCTATTGGGCAGATCAGATAGAAAAGGGACCGCGGATTGCGGTACATATAAAGGCCAAGGCCAATCCAGAACACGGTGAAGAAGTAGAAAATGATAAGATATTTTCTGGAGTAGTAGGTTCTTCCGATGGTGATGAAGGAGAGGAGCAGTGCCATGACCATGGTGATGACAAAGATGGCAATACTCAGCTGTTCCCGGAAAGAGAACCGCTTTATCCTGAGGGATGCGCTGCCTGCGGTCAGGAAAGCAAGGGTGGTAAGGAACAGGAATGTCCTTCGGTAGAAGTACTTCCAGAACATGATGTCGTGGTAGACCATGAAATTGCACACAAAAAGGGTGATTACAGCTCCAGCCACAATCCAGATGAGTGCTTTTATCATGGAAACATCTATCTTATTCTTCATCTCTTCCCTTTACTCTCTCCTGCACACATGTAAACGCATATGCGAAGCACAGGAGCGGAATATAAATATTTGTCCGGTACCGATTGGCCGCCCCAGAGTTCATCACTCCCTGTATATACTGAGCAAACAGGACAAACATCATACAGTTGCATCCCAGCACCAGCCACTGATAGTATACACTGAATTTACGGAAAATACAAAGAGGAACATCTTTAAGCATATATAAAAACAGGACAAAGAGAAAACAGCTCTCTATAAAGGTGCACAGATGCTGGAGTGACAGGCTGCATTCATGCAGTGTAGGCCCCATAAGGGAAATCGGCAGCCAGTATGGCATCTTGGTGAACCAGTCCATGCTCTGTGTGAACATAAGAGGCCGGGTAGAGCGGGCTCCCTTGTAATAAATGCCAGCAAGCTTGTGCAGGGTGTAATTATCAATCTTATACCGGAAAAGCCAGAAACCGGCTATGGTACCCAGCAGCAGCACAAGAAGCAGCGCAAGATCAGCCTTCCAGGTCAGCCTTACATGTTGACGGAAGAAGATATAGACTATACTCAGCACCACAAAAGGCAGGTAGTAGAACTTGATCACAGACATGAACCAGAGGGCAAGAACCAATGGCACAGAAAACTTTACAGGCTCTCCCTTGAAGAATCTGATGATCTGGGCACAGATAATACCCATAGAAAAGACAATCAGGGCCTCCTTGCCTGCCAAAGATGACCAGATGGCAAAAGAGGGGGCAAAGCACATAAGGATAAGGAGATTGTACATCCGGGTATTGTCTGTCTTAGCCTCCTTAAGGAACTGATAAATGCCATAGAATGCTATTATAGACAGGGCAATATGGGTCAGGATGCGGTACACCAGCACAGTACTTATAGCCCCGATAATAAGGCGGGGAAAGTAAACCCAGTCGGTAAGGACATGCCACCCATGCTCCTTAATAAGCTCCAGAGGCTTAGAGTTGAGGTAAAGGTTGGTATCTCCCAGTCCCCGGAGCACCATCCATCTGACTACAAACTCGCCCACAAAGGCCATCAGGATGCGGTAGAAGAAAAGTATTTTTATCAGTTTTCTGCTGTCTAAATTCATACCTTGCTAAAATATAATAAATACTGTTATAATATACAAGAAAAGCGGGTTTTTATGCCAATTATTCAACTGGAAAATGTCAGAAAATCGTATCACCTGGGCAAAACGCTGGTGCCAGCCATAAAAGGGGTTTCTTTCAGCATCGACGAAGGTGACTTTGTCTCCATAATCGGCCCTTCCGGATCCGGCAAATCCACAATCCTCAACATGATAGGCTGCATCGATGTCCCCACCCAGGGCAAGGTCATCATCAACGGCCAGGAGACCTCGGGCCTCTCGGACCGGGAGATCACAGCGCTCCGTCACGACGTCATCGGCTTTATCTTCCAGTCTTTCAACCTGCTGCCGGTGCTCAATGTGTACGAGAACATCGAATTCCCGTTCCTTATAGGCAAAACCAGGTTTACCCCGGCCGAAAAGCAGGAGCACAAGGAATACATTGATTCGCTGATTGAAGCAGTGGGCCTTACCCGATGGACAACCCACAAGCCGGCAGAGCTTTCGGGAGGTCAGCGTCAGCGTGTAGCCATAGCCCGGGCCCTGGCAACCAAGCCAAAGGTGGTGCTGGCAGACGAGCCTACCGCTAACCTAGACAGCAAGACTGGCGAAGATATCATCGCTCTTATGAAGAAAATCAACAAAGAGCTTAAGACCACCTTCATCTTCTCAACCCATGACCACAATATCTTCTCGATAGCAGACCATGTCATCCGCTTAAAGGACGGCCTGGTGGCAGAAGATTTCAGACAGAACGCAAATTAAAAAAATCAGAAACCGGCAGAAAGCTCAACAAACAAGGTAAAGGCAAGCTTGCTGTTGATAGGGAACTCCTCGTAGAAGTCCTTATCCAGCTCCTTGTCGCCGTACTGCCATGGAATTGCCATGCGGATCTTCACGTGCTTCCATGGAGAGATGGAGAATCCGCCAATAAACTGCCCTGCGTTATCACACACTGAATGGAGCCATTTGAAGCCCATTCCAATAGGAGATCCGAACAGATGGTCAAACTCGGTGGCAAAGCCAATACAGTGGTCAATATCATCCTCGATACGGCCATCATAGTAGTATTCGCCGTAGAACTTTGCGTTGGCCCACTCATGGTAGAATCCGGCCAAGGCTTCGTGGGTTATGTCTCCCTCATCTGAGTGGTTCAATACATAGTCGGCAAAAATGTCGGTACCAAGTATCACAGTCTTGACCGACCCGGAATACCGTTCCCCTGTCAGCTCGTTGTAAATCATAGCCGCAGAGAAGTTTATAGGGCCCAAGGTCTTGTCGGCATGGCCTGCGAAGTATAGATCTCCCTTGTGGAGCTTTCCGTCATTCGGACTGCCTGAATTTCTCCTATAAAGGGAGACAAGAGTTACTCCATCCAGAATATTGGGCATAGTAATACGGAATGCGGTGCCATCCTCGGCATCTTCCATAAAGTTGGCAGGACGGAACAACCTTCCCTGGCCCCAGGTCATATAGAACTTACCAAGGCGGAAGAAGGATTTATCCAGCCAGTTGTAGTCGCAGTAAAGCTCATCAAAATCGAGTCCGGACCAGACATCACTGCCGTTGTCAGAATTCATCTCAGTCTTAAGTTTTCCGAAAATACGGATTGTTGGGTCTGGCCGGGCATCAAAGGAGATGGTAGCCTTGGAATAGGCTCCGGCAACTTTCTCTGGCGCCCCGTCAAAGGGCTCATCGTTCCAGCCCACACCGCCGCCGGCCCGGATCAGGAAATCGCCGCTGACAACAATCTTCTTGCTTTCCTCAAACTGATTCCGGTAATTGATATCTGAAGGCTGCTCTACTACAATATCCTCGGCGGGGTCCTCAAAGACAGCGTCAAAATCATCATTATAGTCGGGGTTCTCTGCTTCTACAGCTTCGTTATCTCGGGCAACCTCAAACTCAGCGGCCTGAGACACCTCAGGCAGACAGAGCTGCTGACACAGCAGAAGAGATATAAAGAAAAATGTTAAATGCCTTTTAAACAAATGCATTTATTTGGTGTTGACCCTCTCTAGATACTCCTTAGTATACAGGGAATCGGGCTGCTTGTTAAGGGATGGGTTCTTTATCTCCACAGTAGTACGCTCATATTCAACCTTGTCGCCCACCTTGCGGGACACCAGATGGTCCTGGATTATGATCTTGGCAGGAACCCACCGCTTGCCTACCTTCTGGTAGCTTGGGAAGGCCGATGTACGCATCAGCTTGCCAGACAGGCTGTAATCTTCCAGCTTGCGGACCAGGTTATCTTCGGAAACCCATATCTTCACTTTTGGGAAGGAGACTGCTTTTGTGGTGGCCTCAAGGTCAAAAACGGTGCAATTGAATTTTCCCAGCTTCTCCTGTTTCACGCTGTTAATCTTGTAGTTGCCTGAATAGTTGGAACCGGTGAAGTCTGACACCCGGAAGCTTGAATTCTGGAACCGCTCCTTGGCACTGGTAAAGGTAAAGCCCTTGCCTATAGGGTCGTAAAGCCACAGGTTGTTGCCCTGCTTAAGATAGCCCTTGCCCTTGTCTGCCACAGGCTGAAGCACCAGCACCACAAACTTGTCCTCGCTGTCCCTGCGGAACATGGCTGCTACAGTGGTGGAGGAAGATCCGTCCGGATCCCTCTTTACAATGGTGTACTCGGCAGAAAGGTCGGTCTCCTTGAAGGTAACCAGGTTATCCACCTCTTTAAGCATCTTAACATAGTCGGTCTCGGCATAAGCGGCGCAGACAACACATAAAAGCAGCAATACAGCAATTATCTTTCTCATACATCAATCCTTTCTAAGGGCGTCGGCAGGAGGCATAAGGGATGCCTTCTTGGCCGGTCTGTAAGCGGCAGCTATAACAGCCGCCATCATAAACAGCAGGTTCATAGCCACGGAACGGAGCCCAATAAAGTACTGGAGCCTGCCGTTCTCGGTAAACATTCCCGCAGCAGTAACCTTACTTAAATTAAACAATCCTACAAAGTGGAAGGTTACAAGCCCCAGGATAAAACCTAAGGCAGAAGCAATAATAGCCAGCGCCGCAGCCTCGTACAGGAATATCCTCTTCACATCGGAAGCCTGCATCCCTATAGCACGCATGGTGCCTATCTCCCGGGTACGCTCGTAGACAATCACCCGGTAGGTGTTAAGAATACCAATCATAACTATGACAAGGAAGATGAAGAGGACAAAGTAGGTGCAGACCAAGAAGGCGTCCAATAGGCTCTTAAGCTGCTCCAGCTGGGCATTCACAGACATCACGGCAACCACTTCCTTATCGTTTTTCCTGTTGCCGGATCGGTAATTGCTGAAATCCTTGCGGGTGCGGATAGTGGGGAAAACATCCTTGGTCTTGGCAAACTCATGCCTCAGACGCTCAGCCAGTAGCGGGATATTGCTCCCCTCCTTGGCATATACTGCTATCTCGGTGGCCCAGCCCGGATCCTTGTCCATGATTATATTCAGCTCCTCCCTGTTCATATAAGCGGCATAGCCGAATATGTTGGTCTCGTCAAAGATGCCTTTGACTATCATGTTCTCGGTGTTGTACTGCCCCTCTATAGTCTTCAGATAAATGATGACATCGTCGCCCAGGCGGGCACCCAGAAGGCGGGCTGCCTCGGTGCTTATTACAATGCCGTTCTTGCCATCGGGGCCGGTAAGTCCTTCGATTCCTCCCTCAACAAAAGGCAGCTTGGAAAGCTCTTTGCCCTCGGTCTCCATGTCGGCGCCGATAACCCGGAGCAGCCTGATATAGTTGCCGCCGAAGAAAAGGCGCACTTCTTTGCCATAGTAGACAGAACGGGGAGATACTGCCCTGAAAGGCAGCCTGGAATGGTTAATTATATTTATATAGCTCTTGGAATCGGGTATGGACATACCTGTGTTCTCAAAGCCGTAGACAATGATATGGCCCGAGAAATATCGGGCAGCCTTGGTCTTTATAGTCTCCAGGGCACCGTAGGAAAGGCCGGTGAGCACGGTTATAAGCATAAAGCCCACAGCCACAGCCAAGGCCATGAGGGCATAGCGCTTTCGCTGGAGGAACAGGTTGCGGAGGGCAAAAAGGAACATGCCTAACCCCTCCCCATAATCATCACAGGCTGAATCTTGACAGCCAGGGATACAGGATAAATCCACGACAGGGCACCCACCAGGGCAGCCCCTGCAAAATGGAGCGCAATATTCTTGAATGTGACCACAGGGCAGAGCACATCGCCACCGAACATGGTTATAAGCAGGCTGTTATGGAGCGGAATACCGCCGGAAAAAACGGCAGAAGCTATGGCGCCGATTATTATACCTATTGTGGCGGCGGTAAGGGTAAGCATCATGGATTCGGCTATGAACAGGGCACTTATAAAGGGCTTGCCCGCCCCGATACCCCGCATGGTACCTATCTCGTAGCTCCTCTCAAGGACAGAGATTACCAGGGCGTTCACTATAACCAGCACTGCCCCTATTATGATGAAGAGGATGCCTACATTAAAGGCAGCCTTGAGGGCAAACACCATCTGGGCACTCAGGCCAGCACCCTGACGCCACCCCTTTATCTCCACATTCCAGTGGTTGTCGCGGGCCAGCAGGGCAAGCTCTTTCTTAAGCTGCTTCTCCTGTCCATCCTTGGCCTTGAAAAGGACAAAGCTCCAGGCAGAAGAAGAGACCTGGGAAAGGGCATCCCGCTCGGTGGTGTCGGCCAGGATTGACTCTATCTTATCGAGAGAGAAGGACTCCTCCTCGGTTTTCTCGGTATCCTCGGCCTGGGCAAAGATATCATCCAGGTCAAAGTCGTCGGCTGCCTCGGATGTCTCCCCTTTGTTTTCGGTTTCTGCAAGTATATTGCCGGCGGTGTAGTCGATAAGGCCGCGCACTATGGTGGGGTCTGCCAGGATAATGGCATCAAAGGGGGCGGTATGGTTTATGTAGCTGTGACAGCCGGCATACTTTCCCTTGCGGATCTTGAAGCTGCCGTTGGAGTAAAGGCTGAGTTTTACCTCCTCCCCAATCTCCAAAGGCCGCTTAAGCTTTTTCTCGGCCTCCTCCTTTATCATCTGGCACAGGAATATGCCCCCTTCCGCTATGTCAGCGGGGTTGCCGGAGACAACCTCTATATCGCTGCAGACAGCAAAATAACTTTCAGGCACTATGCCGAACACAGCCGCGGTGCCCCTGTATTCGCCGACCTCTACACCGGCCGCCCCGGAAACCACAGGACTATAGGAGGCGACATAATCAAGAGAGCCAAAAGCATCGGAGATATCGGCATAGCCGGGGATAGAAGGGATTACCTCGTAGTCGTCTATGACTGGAATCTCGTTGCCAAAAAGGGAGAATGGCGTATCCGACTCAGAAGCCATGACAAGATCACCGGTAAGGCTGCCCACAAAGGAAGTGCGCACCCCCTGGTCGGCACTCTCGAACACAGCGTTGGCAAAAAACAGGAAAGCCATACCCAGGGCTATCAAGGTGCCTAAAAGTATGGTCTTCCGGGTGTTGCGGCAAATGTTTCTGAACGCAATCTTTAAAATCAGCATGAACTGCGGTACTGCCTTACAAATTCCTCATAATCTTCCACAGGAGATGTGTAGGTGAAAATCTGGTAGTCAGGCTTTCCCGTCCAATAACCATAGAGATCAAACTTCTCGGCAATAGCAGGATTCTTCTCAAAAGCCTCTTTCTTAATAGTGATGACCGGACAGCGCTTGTCGCCGATAATATATTCCTCGGGAATTGCGCTGCAGATAAGGTCAGACACCTTGTTTATCCGATCCCGGAACTGCTCCAGATTGAAGTTCTCAAGCACTCTGCAGAAATGCTCATAGATAAAGGTTGGTGATGTATTAGGTGTCTGATGACGGTCTGCGTAGTCCTTATAGCGCCGCAGGTTAAGGTAGGAGAAGACATCGCTGTCAATGCAGTGCTCCCACTGGTCTTTCTTTACACATACAACAGCAAGACCTACATATGAGGCCAGCTGCTTGTTGAGGCAGGAGCACATAACCTTGGTTCCCTTTGGCAAATCATAGTATGGGAAGGCGCTCACTGCATCCACAATGCAGTTCTCCTTGGAGAAAGGGGCAGAGATGCTGGTCTCCAGACGGCAGTACATCTCGGTCTCGGGATAGGACTCCTTCTTAGGATAGTTCTGGAGCATCTGGTTCCACCGGTTCTTGAACTCCCCCTCATAACCAGCCATCTTTATCCGGTACTTCATGGAGAACATGGTGGCCTCCACTCCTACTGTGGCGCTGCCGGGGATAAAGAGGATATCGTAATCCTCAAGGCCGAATTTGACTGCAAAAAGCTCCCTTACCTGGTCAAAAAGCTTGAAAAAGCTCTGATCCCTGTGGGAACTGTGGATACTTACGGTGTCTTTAAAATAGGTGTTAGGTCCAAACATAAGCTCTATCCTTCTGCGACCTCCTGCTGCACCTGAACCATATAGTCGGCAATACGGAATCCGGCCTGGCCTTGATGCTGCCATGCCTTAGCCTTTGCCAATGCCCGGTTCTCTGCAGAAGCAGGGTCATCTGCTATATTTTTTATAATCTCTCCAATCCGGGGGAAGTCCTCTTCCTTAAGCTCCTTGCCTATCTGGCTCAGAACCTGGAACTGCCACAGGGGATGGGGTACTTTTCCTGCATCATAGGGCCTTGGGTCAAAATCCCCCACCGCAGCCAGGAATGGCTTGTCCCGGAGGAAGGCAAAATCCAAGGTGATACTGGAAAAATCAGAAATCATTATATCAGCTTTTGAAATAGATACAATATTATCAGGGTCAAAATCCCATATTATATTATTATTTTTATTATATTTAGCCTGAAGACGGGCTATAAGATCCTTCTCCACCACCTTGGACTGAGGATGAGGCCGCACTATGATGTTCCAGCCGGTTTCTGCCAGAGGGTCCAGCAGTTTCTCGCCATAAAGGCTCAGGAGGCCGCTTGTTCCCCAGGAGGGAGAGACCAGAACGGTAAATGGGTGCTCTCCGGCAGGTTTCATTTCTTCAAGCCGTGCCCCCTGTACATCCAGGTATGGACAGCCCACAGTAATCAGCCGCTTAGGGGGCAGACCCCGGAGTTTCTCAAGGTATCTTATATCATCCCCCTGCCAGTCGCCGGCAAGGAGCACAGAATCAAAGTAATCCAGGCCATACCGCTTATAGGTGGTGGCATCGTTAATCATGTGGACCACATGGCAGTAGTGCTTAATGCCCTTTGACCGCTTGAGCTGGAACACATCCAGCCCCGGGGTGGTCATTAGGCATACATCTGCCTCCATCAGGTTGAGCCGGGCATAGGCCTTGTTGCCCTCCCCTATGTATTCTGGCTTTACATGCTGCCAAGTCTGGTCAAAAACAGGGTCGTCCTGAGCCGAAGTGTAGTAGACCAGGGGGATACCACGCCTCTCAAACTCCTCCACCACCGGCTTGAAGGTGTTCCAGTACTGGCGCCCCTCGTTGTAGATCAAATAGGGAATCCTCTTCCCTTTGCCCCCTTTCTTCCCTGCAAACAGAAGGCGCAGTTTGATCACCACACCCCGGAAGGCAAAATAGCCCAGGGCAAAGAGGCTTATGAGCACCGAAAAGAGCATGCTGCCGGTACCTGGGTCTATGTAAAGCATCACTTAAGCTTCTCCCAGTTGGCTGCTTTGAAAATATTGTCCTTTACCCGATACTTTTCGGTATAATTTAAAGTGTATTTACCATGGTCACCGATTTCTCCGGGACCAGTCACTACTGTAATTCCGTTCTTTTTCCCCGCCATGTCAAAAGCAGGGGGCTCCGAGATTCCTTTAGTAGCCAAGAATGCTATATCAGCAATGGTCATGAAGGTGCTATCTTCCTGTATCTCATGCTCAGCCCCAAAGTCCTTATACATAAGAATTGCATTCCAGGCCGCCAGTTCTTTCTTATCAAAGTCGGTATCCAAAGTACGGTTCTCGCCCATGAAATCACGGCCATGATCAGAAGCTATTACAATGCGGGTGTTGTCGTAGACTCCGTTCTGTCTCATCCAGGAAAACCACTGCCCCAGCATTCTCAAAGCGGCAGCGTTGACATGATAATGCAAAAAAACCTTATCTCCGCCGAACCGGTTCTGGCCCTTGTCGGTTATCTCAGCCTGCAGCACATACTCAGGATACTGCATCCAGGCAGGCTCATGGGTCAGGTCGTTGTCCACAGCCATATAGGATCCGGCTCCATCTGTAACATCAGAGAGCTCCGGCAGATAATCAAGGGCAGAATAATATTTTATTGTAAGTGAATTCTCATCCTTAGCCTTTTCTTTTATAGAGCTCCACCAGCCCCCATGGTCATAAAGGACTCCTCTGAGGGATACTGGGCAGACACGGAAGAAATCAAAGAAAAGGAAATCCCTCTTCATAAAATCAGAGAGGACAAAACCTGACAGCTCCATCCCATGCTCCTGCCGCCACAGCTTATCGTAACGCCCGGCGATATTTAAAGCATGTATCTCTTTACTAAATATAGAATTGTCTGGGGTCCAGCTATAGTTGGCCATAGGGGCGTCAGTAACAGTCACCCTATATCCCTGCCTCAGGAAATAGGTGGGCAAAACCTGCAATGCCTCATTGTGCTTATGGATTAAAAGTTCTTTCTTGCGCTCATTTATCCTTTGGGGGAGGTAGTCATACCCCCCGAACAAAGCGGGGGATGAGAAGATAGTGCTGTCCCCGGGAGCCAGTGTGTTAGGATAATATACAAAGCCCCGGTAGTTTTCCTTCACCTGGGGCAACTCTTTCATTATGTAAGGGACAAAGGAACTTATTCCCCGGTCCAGCATTATGACCAGCACATTTTTTCCAGTCCGGCTAAAATGGTAAACAGGGTTTATGGTGTCATCAGCCCCCTTGTTGGAGCTGTCGGCCACAATTGCCTTGAAGCGCTGGAACTCGCTGTTGATCTTGACAACATTGAAGATTGAGAAGGCCAGCAGGGTCAGCACCAGGATTGTGCAGACATTCTTGACCTGCTTGAACCACCCCTTGGAGAAGCCAAAAAGCACCCCGCTCGCCACTACAATGGTGGTGGCAACATCTATAGGGAATTTGGCCAGCTCGTTCTTTATCTTAAGACCATTTTCAAAGATAAGGCCGTTCTGAACCAATACAGTGCCGTAGCCCCCGGCAAACACATAGGTATTAATCAGGGCACCTACGATTCCAGCAAACAGCAGGAAGGTGAACACTGTCTGGGTCTTCCTGGAGAACAGGAAGTAGAGAGCCACCATCCACACCGCGATTCCCATGGTCTGAAGGAAGGGGAACTGGAATATTCCCAGGGGACTTTCGTATGGCTCAATATAGGAGAACTCCTGCACCGAGGAACAGATGAGGGATGATGGAATCACCGCCCCTACCAGAAGAAGGAAGGCAACACAGCATAGGGAAAAAATACCGAACCGCAGTCTGTTCTCTTGATAGAGAGGCACCAGGGGCCGCTTGCAGAAGCAGTATACTTTTTCAAGGCCTTTTTCTAATGTCTCTGATTTTTTAAACTTGACCTTGTAGCAGATATTCTTGCAGAGGGAGAAGACATTGTTCAGAGTCCAGTAGAATACCAGACCTGCCGGAGAATTATACAGCAGCACCAGGAAAAGGGCCGCCATGCCGTATAGCTGCAGCTTTTCTTTGAATGCAAAGCCTTTTACATAGACAGCACTGGCCACAATGTTGATTATGGTCATTGCTATAGGAAGCACATTTACCTGGAAACCGCCTATGCTGAACAGCTGGTCAGGAGCCCCCAGATCCTTTATGAACCAAAGGCTCTGTCCCTTAAGCATCTCCAAATTGGACAGATACACATAGGCGGCTATGAAAAAAGGAACCTGGATCATCAGGCTTATGGAGCTGCGGAGCGCCATAATAGGATGATAATGGTTCTGCCGGTAGAAGGTGGAGAGGATCATATACCGCTCATCCCCTTTGAACACAGCTTTTATCTCATCGATCTCGGGCTTGAAGGCCTTCTGTATATCCCGCTCCCTCTGCTGCCACCGCTCTGCAATTATGTAGAGTGGCAGGGAAAGAAAGCTCACCGCCAGGCTCACCGCCGCCAGTGATATGCCGCAGTTTTCCCATCTCCAGTAGGAAAGCTGGAACACCAGCTCAATGAGGAGTTCTATAGGATATATGAAAATCAGATATAAAATGTTCACTTAAGCTTTTTGCTCAAAGCCTTGAAAGCATACTTGATAAAGTGCAATACAGAAGCTCCCAAGGACAAGCCCAGCTCCTTGCGGTAGATAGTCCAAGTCCAGGACAATGCCTTAAGCTTGCTGCCGGAGACCGATGTACCGCTCTCCCGGTAGTAGGCCTCCACCGTACCGGTGTTCCGGGCCATAAAGCCTTTCTGGAGCACCTGGAGCCACATAAGGTAATCCTCATGGTGAATCTCTTTCTGGAATACCTTGCCTACCTTGGCTGTATCGTACATTCCGGTAAGGTTGCCTATGCAGTTGCCATCTAAAAGCTGGTCAAAGCTTACCACTGCCGGGGAAGTGACTACTGCAGGGCGCACATTGCCAGCAGCATCCATCTTTTTGTAAAAAGAGAATACAATAGCACAGTCAGCTTTTTCGAAAAGGGGCAGCTGGTGCTCAAGTTTGTCCGGCAGCCACTGGTCATCACAGTCCAAAAAGGCGATAAACTGCCCGGAGGCGGCCTCTATCCCCACATTCCGCGGAGTGGCAGGCTTGCCGGTAGGAGCTGGCGTATGGAGCAGCTTGATACGGCTGTCCTTGACACAGTACTCCTCTGCTATTGTCACACTCTCGTCGGTGGAAGCGTCATCTATTATCAGGAGCTCCCAGCCGGCATAGGACTGGGCCAGGACAGACTCCACCGCCTGCCTGAGCGTGGACTCTCCATTATGACATGGCATTATGACAGATACAGTCGCCATTACTTGAACAGGTACTTCCTCAACTTGCCGAAGGCTTTAAGAGAGCGCTTCAAGTCATCAGGATTCCGAAGCCCAACCCACAGTCGGTGCAGGAAATAGCGTGGCCGCAGGTAATACTTCTTCCGGGCATAGTTGCAGAAATCCACCATATCCTGGGCAGAGAGCCCCGGTAGGTTAAGCACTGTGTTATGAGTTCCGTCCTCGTTGCAATACTGCTCGTAGGACAGGGTAAGGTTGCCGTTCTTCCGGGCCAGATCATAAGCTTCGGTTCCTGGGTATGGTATAAGGGGGAAGAACTGAGCAGTGTCAGTGTTCAGTTTAAGAGCCAGCTGGAGGGTCTCCTCCATGGTCTCCCTGGTCTCGCCGTCGTTACCCACCATATAGCAGGCGTGGATCAGGAGCCCTGCCTTCTTGGCATTATTCACATAATCGTATATCTGCTCCAGCTTGATTCCTTTCTTTATGTTGTCAAGAATCTGCTGGCTGCCGCTTTCAAAACCAGGGATGATAAGACGGCATCCTGCCTTCTTCATCAGCCTCATAGTATCCAGATCCAAGGTGTTGGCACGGGCATTGCACAGCCATTTAAGCCGCTTCTGGAGCCCTGATTCTATCAGGAGCTCAGAAATCCGCCGAACCCTCCCTCTGTCTATGGTAAAGGTGTCATCCTCGATAACCACTTCCTTAACATCAGGGAAGTTGTCGGCAATGTACTGGAACTCCTCCACCACACTCTCTGGGCTCCGGGCCCTGAAAGGATGACCATGCATCACCTGGGGATAGACACAGAATGTGCACCGGCAGGGGCAACCCCGGCCTGTGAATATCTGTATCGCTGGATATGTGGCAGCCGCAAAGAAGTAGTCTCTCTCATCAAGGTTTTCTTTGATAAACTGGGCTGCAAAGGGGATATCATCCATATCAGTGATATGGGGCATAGGATCTGTCCAGGCAAAGCAGCCATTTGTATGGAGGCAGAGACCCCGAACCTTCTCGATAGGAGTTCCCTTATCCATAGCATCTGCCAGCTCGCGGATTGTATAATCAAACTCCCCTATTGCAACAGCGTCAATAGCCTCGCTGTAGCCTAAAGTCTCCTCTGCACAGGCAGTAGGATGGGTTCCAACCAGAACAATAAAGGAATCTGGGTATTTTTCCTTAAGCATGGCGCCAAAGGCTACATCGCTCTTTATGGATGGGGTGCTGGTATCGAGGACAAAGAGCACCTGCTCTCCCCGCACCTTGTCTTCTACCATCTGAAGAGTCTCCAGCTCATCCAGAGGCTTGGCCGGAGCATCGATAAAGTCCACCCTGTGGCCATACTTCTGGCAATATGCGGCGGCATATATAAGCCACAGAGGATAGTAGAGAGCTCCGCTCTTGGTTATAGCGGGACTCCTTGACTCCCGTGAGAATTTTCCATATTCCGCCTTGAAGGGCGGGTTTATAAACACTATATGCATTTAATATTTCCCAAAATCAAGTTCAGCCACCTGATGGGTGACCCGCTGCTCTACAGGAGGCAACTTCATATAATCACCGAAAAGCTCGGTTAAAAAAGCATGATACTCTTTCAGAACCATAAAAGTATCGTCCTCAAAGGGCAATTCGGTATATTCGCCGAAGAGATATGCACTCCGCATCTCCCGGGGAATTCCATACCGTCCGGAAAGATAGGCCCTAGTATTGGTCTTCTTTCTGTTCAGCCGATAGGGATAGTTGATTATGTTATTGCGCAACCATCCTTTTGGTACCCAGAAGAAGCAGATCTTCATTGCCTCGGCAATAAACCGCTTGAACTTGGTTGTACCGTTATGATATCCATTTTTCATGGAATAGAGCACCACACAGAAATTCAGCCAGCAGAAATAGAGTTTTGCCAGCAATTTGTTGTCATAAATGTTATCGTATGGCAGCACATCCACCAGAAAACCGAATTTTTTAGCATCTGCCGGCTGCTGGATGTTCCGGTAGGTTGTTCCGTTAAGTACTACTTTAGAGAAGAAAGTGCCAATCTTAGGATCATGCTGAATAGCAAGCAGGGAGAACTCCGGGCTCAGCTCCTTGGGGGCAATCTCTATAAAGCGGTCATAATCAGGCCGCATCATTGCGATGTCGATATCATCATCCCAGGGGATAAAGCCCTTGTGCCGCACCGCTCCAATCAGAGTACCGCCGGTAAGGAAGTACTTGATATTATGCTTTGTACATATCCGCTTTATCTCCTTGAGCACCTTAAGCTCAAGAAGCTGTACTTTCCTGAGTTCTTCCGGGGTAAGGGTTTTATCCATTCTTCAAGCTCTCTATCAAGCGACGATAGGATTCAACCAGCCCTACTTTAGGTTCCCAACCAAGAGCTTTGAGTTTATCTACATTCAGGTTAAGGCAGATGTCAGGGGCATATCCTGCATTTGGATCCAGGTCAAAGACAAGCTTAATCTTATCCTGCGCGATTTGGTGAATTATAGCTTCAGCTGTCTCCCGGATTGTACAGAAGGTCTCTGGATTGGCCGCAGTATAGCACTCACCAGCCTTACCCTTAAGCAATACAGTCAAAATAGCAGATACTGCATCATCAATATAGAGGATAGGCCGTTTTGTCTTACCTTCAGTCTTAAGGACAATGTCCTTCCCCTCTATCACACTGTGGGCAAACTGGACAGTCACCCGGTTATCGGTATATGACACGCCCGGCCCTACCACCTGGGCAAGCCGGACAACCTTTGCAGGCACGCCATACTCAGATGCATAGCTTACACATAGGTTCTCGCAGAGCCGCTTGCTCTCAGAATAACTGGAGCGGACGCTCATGACATCAATATAACCCAGGTCTGTCTCCCGGACATCCCTATTGTCGGTTGAGGTAATGCCGAATGCCTCCATGCTGCTGATATAAACAAAGCCTTTAAGTTTTTTATTTTTATACTGATCAAGGATATTTATTGTACCACCTACAGCAACTCTGATTGTCTCAACAGGCTTTTCCACAAAATCTTTAGAAGTTGTTGTGCTGGCAGCGTGGACAATGTAATCCACATCAAGGCTGCTTATATCCAGTGTGCATATATCTCCATACACAGGAATAATATTGTCATAACCATGAAAACAGGCCTTGAACTTCTCAGAACTACGGCTGCAGGCATACACCTTGGCACCAAGTCCGATTAAACACCGCACGAGAGCCTTTCCTATAAGACCGGTAGCTCCAGTCACAAGGACAGATGTGTTTTTAAAAGCTGAAAAGTCTATCATAATCCAAATATCTGCTGGTTCTCCCGGGCATCATAAAGGGCACGAAAGGTGTAGAAATCGGCAGGGGTGGTGATCTTAATATTATCCGGAGTTCC